>ERZ772991.1479-NODE-1479-length-20410-cov-3.616851_pt1 | contig 20410 bp, 16 predicted proteins | sample MGYA00511128_ERZ772991 | MGnify/ENA primary metagenome ERZ772991 (study PRJEB29015, sample SAMEA2737655) | human gut metagenome | biome: human gut; feature: human-associated habitat; material: faeces | place: China | collected 2012 ... | reverse complement strand
TCTGGCGCTGTGTCCGATTGCAAGGATAATTGCATTGGTATCAATGGTTTGTTTAGTTCCGTTATGCTCAATTTCCGCACTTGTAACAGAATTGTCTTTTGTTGAAAATCCGATAAGTTTTGTTTCAAACATAACTTTTCCGCCGAGGCGGATAATTTCATTTCTTATGCTTTTAACTGTCGGTCTTAATTTGTCCGTTCCGATATGCGGTTTTGCATTGTAAAGAATTTCGTCAGGCGCTCCGTGTTTTACAAATTCAATAAGTACCTTGCGCTGACGGGTGTCTTTAGTGCCTGTGGTAAGTTTGCCGTCAGAAAAAGCTCCGGCACCGCCTTCGCCGAATTGTACATTGCTTGTTGTGTCAAGAATACCGTTTTTCCAAAAGTTATGCACATCTTCCGTTCGGGTATCTACATCTCTGCCACGCTCGATTAAAATCGGATTTGCACCGCTCTGTGCAAGTATAAGTGCGGCAAATAATCCTGCAGGGCCTGCTCCGACTACCACAGGGCTGACCGTACCTCTGAATTTTTCAACATTATATTCATATTTTTCTGCGATTTCGGCATTTTTAAATTTTTTGCATATCTTTTCTTCGTTTACAAAAAGTTCTGCGTCAACGGTTGCAAGAAAAAATATATTATCCTTTTTCCTTGCGTCAATTGAGCGTCTGAAAATCGTACAGCTTTTAAAAAACTTTTTATCTACATTAATAAGTTTTGCCGCTTTATTTAAGACGGTTTCACTTGTGTAGTCAAGAGGTAAATGTATATTGCTTATTCTTATCATAGGTTTTCTCCTGTTATAATACCGCTTGCAAAAGCAAAATGCAGGTTAAATCCGCCGCAATCTCCGCAAACATCGAGTGCTTCGCCGCAGATGTATAGATTTTTTACAACTTTGCTTTCAAATGTATAGCCGTTTACTTCGTTTCCGTTTACACCGCCGAGCATTACCTGCGCTTTTGAAAAATCTTTGCATTGTTTACATTCAAATTTCCAATTTTGAATTAAATTCGCAAGTGATTTTAGTTCTTTGTCGCTTAACTTTTTACAGCTTTCTGTCAATGCTTTGTTTGTAATGCTTTTAATAAGTGCTGTTCCTATTTTTTTATGAAAAAGACCCGTGAAAAATTCTTCGAGCGGTTCATTTGCAAACAGCTTTTTTCTGTCATAAAGTAAATTTAATAATTCTATATACGAATAATCTTTTGTAAGATTTACGGAAATAATCGGATTTTTGGTTTTGGGTAAAAGAGTTGTGAGATTGAACACACAAATTCCCGAAAGTGCATTATCCGTAAACTGTACTTCGCCGATTTCGCTTTTTATTGCTTTTTCGCCGTCATAAAGAGTAACTTCCGCTTTAGCACGGATTCCTTTAAGACTTTTCATAAAATCACTTTTGACCTGAATAGGACAGAGGGCAGGGAATAATGGCGTGATTTTATGACCGAGATTTTTTATAACATCAAGTCCAAGCCCTGTGCCGCCTGCTGTAGGAAAGGCCTTTCCGCCGCATGACATAACTGCTTTTTTGGCGGTGTATTCTCCGTTAGAGGTTTTTATATTGAAAAATTCGCCTTTTTTACGGATAAGTTCAACTTTGCAGTCGCATATGATTTCGATTTTCAGCCTTTTAATTTCCATAAGCAAAACATCAAGCACGGCACTTGCTTGTCTTGAATGAGGATAAACAAGTCCGTTTGTTTCTGTGTCGCATACAAGACCTAAGGTTGAAAATAAATTTATAAGTTTTTCTGCGGAAAATCTGTTTAAGGTTTTAGAAACATCAAAACTGCCGTGATAAAATTCTTTACTGACATTGGTATTTGTCAGATTACAGCGGCCGTTGCCTGTAACAAGGATTTTTTTGCCTGCTTTGCTTTGAGCCTCAAGAATTGCTATTTTTAAATCTCTGTTATTTCGTTTTGCCGATATAGCCGCCGCAAGTCCCGCAGCACCCGCACCGACCGTTATTATATCATAATTTGTATTTTTCAAAGTAATCATCCTAAAAAACAGGGCAGCCAAAGCTGCCCGTCGGTTTTTATTTTGGAGCAAAAATTGCGCTTAATCCGCCGAATAAGCCCATACTTGCAAGTCCCATAATTATACCTGCAAGAATTACACCGAGCATTACTGCAATTACGCTTGACTTAAAGTCCATATCGAGCATACTTGCGGCAAGTGTACCTGTCCAGGCGCCTGTACCCGGGAGAGGAATACCTACGAATAAAAGTAAAGCGAAGAACAAACCTCTGCCAGCCTTTGCCTGCAATTTTTTACCGCCCTTTTCGCCTTTTTCAAGGCAGAATTTAAAGAATTTACCTATAAATTTTTTGTCGCTGCCCCATACAAGAATTTTTCTTGCAAAGAAATATATAAAAGGTACGGGCAACATATTACCTAAGATAGCGAGGACATACACCCAGAATAAATCAAGCTGCATTCCTACACCGAACGGAACGGCACCTCTCAGCTCAATAAGAGGAACCATAGCAATCAAAAATACCAAGATATAGTTTAACAAAACAATACTCCTTTCAAAATAAAGGTACTAAAATAGTATAACAGATACCGATATATATTGCAATTTATTTTTTATCTAAAAAACTACAGCTTTTACGCAAAAATTTAACATACATTTAAAATATAACAATTCCTTTATTTGTCGATTGACATATTATGCAGATTTGTGTAAAATAATACGAGGTGACTAAAAATGGATACTTACAGTTGCAGTAAAAAAGTAAAAGCAATTTTAATAATAATCACACTTGCTCTTGTGGCATTTGCATTTATTCATTCCTCGATGCCTGCTGATATATCATCGGAAGAAAGCGGAAATGTACTTGAATTTTTGCAGAAAATTTTAGACTTTTTAGGTTTTACTCCCGAACTTACTGACCATATAGTGAGAAAATCCGCTCATTTCTGTGAATATACGGCAATAGGAGCAATGCTTATGTCGTGCGCATTTGCATTTGATAAACTAAAACCATACAAATACTATATTAATGTAATGTTTTGCGGACTTGCCACAGCTGTATGTGACGAAACCATACAACTTAATGTAGAGGGCAGAGCGGGAATGATTACAGATGTACTGCTCGATTTTTCGGGTGTGATTTTCGGCACATTAATAATGCTTTTTATTTTTTTGATATACAAAAAGCGTTTTATCGCTAAAAGTGAAAATAAATGAATATTTAAGATTAGGAAAGGAAACAGAAACGAATGGAAAATGTAAAAGAAAACAAAATGGGCATTATGCCCATGACAAAACTGATACTTACTATGTCGTTGCCTGCAATTTTTTCAATGACAATTATGGCAATGTACAATGTAGTTGACAGTATTTTTATCGGACAGTACAGTCAGGAAGGACTTAATGCCACTTCACTTGCTTATCCGTTGCAGATGCTTCTGATTGCCGTAGCGGTCGGTACGGGTGTCGGTATTAACTCACTTGTTTCAAGACGACTTGGCGAAAAGAATTTTAAAGAGGCAAACGAGGTTGCAACCCACGGTCTGCTGTTAAGTTTTTTCAGCTACGCAATATTTCTTGTCCTCGGTATTGTGATTTCAAGACCTTTTATGATGCTTTATACAACCAACGAAAATATCATAGAATACGGTACACAGTACCTTACAGTGGTTCTCTGCTTTTCGCTCTTTGCGATTATAGAAGTTACAATCGAAAAAACTTTGCAGGCTACGGGCAATATGATTTTTCCGATGTTGTTTCAGCTCACGGGTGCGGTAATTAATATTATTTTTGACCCGCTCTTGATTTTCGGTATAGGTCCGTTCCCTCAACTTGGTGTTACAGGAGCAGCTGTTGCAACGGTATTCGGTCAGTTTTGCAGTATGATTTTTGCACTTCTGATAATTTTCTTGAAATCTCATTTAATTAAAATTACATTCAGAAAATTTAAATTCAGTATGAAGACTGTAAAAAATATATATGCCGTTGGTTTCCCGTCTATTATTATGCAGTCGATAGGTTCGATTATGATTGTCGGACTTAACGGTATTCTTGCCGCTTCCGAGGCTTCGGTAACGGTTCTCGGTGTTTATTATAAATTGCAGAGCTTTGTATTTATGCCTTGCTTTGGACTTAACCAGGGCGTTATGCCGATTATTGGTTACAACTACGGCGCAAGAAACCGCAAGCGTGTATATTCCGCACTCAAGCGTGGTATTATAATTGGCGTAATTATTATGACTTTAGGCACATTGGCAATGTGGATAATCCCTGAACAGCTTATTTCAATGTTCGGCGGCACAGAGGAACTTATGAAGATCGGCGTGCCTGCGTTCAGAATTATAAGTCTTTGCTTTATTCCTGCCGCAGCGGGTATTATCTTTACCACCTTGTTCCAGGCAGTCGGCAAGGGAATGAGAAGTCTTATTATGTCTTTTGCCCGTCAGCTTGTGCTTATTTTACCGATTGCGTTTATTTTCTCAAGAATTTGGGGAATCGGAGCAGTTTGGTATGCATTTCCGATTGCCGAGATTTTCTCGCTTACTATTGCGATTTGTTTCTTTATAAATCTTGTTAAAGGCGATTTTAAAAAGTTAGGTTAATTTTGTCCACCTCAGTGCATATATTGCATTGAGGTGGTTGTTTTGACAGAAGAAAATTTTACAAATGAAATTACATACGATGACGGTTGGCAGAGTGCCTCTTGCCCCGAATATTCAACTCCTGCGCATACGGAAACGGAAGAGGAAAGCCCTCAAAATACAGAATTACCGCCGCAAAAGCGTAAAAAATCTCACAATACGCAAGTCCTTGTTACGATGCAGCTTATAATATGTTTATTGCTTGCTTTGGTTGCGTTTGTTATAAAAACTGTCGGCGGCGATTTTTACACTGCTGTCCGTCAATGGTATTACGGCGAACTTAACAAATCAATTATAGCCGAAAATACTCCCGACGATTACAATTTATCCGAAATTTTCGGTACTGCGACAGACGATGAAGTTTGAACTGTTCAATATTAAATTCATTGTTTCGTACACATTGCTCTGCCTGATTGCCGTTTGTATTATACTTGATATATTCGGCGGATTTGTAATGTGCAGTTTTGCGGTGGTCATTCACGAATCGGGGCATCTTTTAATGATGCTGATTTTCGGCAGCAAACCGAAGAAAATAAGCATTTCTTTGTTTGAAATTGCAATAAATGACGAAAGCCGACAGCAAAGAGGTGATTTACAGAATTTTCTTATAGTTTTTTTCGGGCCGTTTGCTAATTTTATTTGTTTTATTATTATTTTTCTGATATACTTATTTAGTGGAACAGATTTATTAAAATTTGCTTATGTAAATCTGTCGCTCTGTCTTTTAAATTTACTGCCTGTAATGTCGTTTGACGGCGGGCAGCTATTGTATATTTTGCTTAGCCGCAGATTTACGGGTCATACGGCGGAAAAGACAGTAAATATCATAACTTTCATCGCATTATTCCCAATAGCGGTGCTGGGATTTATAATACTTTTTAATTCGGATTATAATTTTTCGCTGTTGTTTGTATGCGGTTATATTATACTTTCATTAATTTTTAAAAACAACAGGTATTTCTGACGGAGGTAATACAATGGTCAGCAAGGAAGTAGAAAAACTTTTGCTAAAGGTTCAAAAGCCGGGCAGATATGTGGGCGGAGAACTTAATGCAGTTGTAAAAAATAAAAAGGATGTTGATGTAAGGTTTGCTTTCTGCTTTCCTGATACCTACGAAGTGGGAATGTCGCATCTCGGAATGAAAATTCTATACAGTTTGTTTAATTCAATTCCGTATATATGGTGTGAAAGAGTTTTTGCGCCGTGGATTGATATGGAAGAAGAAATGATTAAAAATAATATTCCGCTTTATGCACTTGAGAGCGGCGACCCTGTGTCGGATTTTGATTTTATCGGTTTTACATTGCAGTATGAGCTTAGTTTTACAAATGTGCTCAATATGCTTAAGCTTTCGGGTGTGCCGATTAAATCCTGTGAGCGTACGGGTTTAAAGCAGATTGTTGTGGCAGGCGGCCCTTGCACCTGCAACCCCGAGCCGATTGCGGATTTTATCGACCTTTTCTTCATAGGTGAGGGCGAAGAGGTTGACCTTGAGGTTATGGAGCTTTACAGAAAGTGCAGAGCAGAGGGTAAGTCAAGAGAGCAGTTTCTCATTGAATGTGCACAGATAGAGGGCGTGTATGTGCCGTCGCTTTATGATGTTGAGTACAACGAGGACGGCACAATTAAACGGTATATTCCTAAACATAACGCTCCGTCTGTTGTTCACAAGCGCCTTATGAAGAAAATGGACGAAAGCTATTATCCCGATAATTTCGTAGTTCCGCTTGTGGAAATTGTGCATGACAGAGCGGTGCAGGAGATTTTCCGTGGCTGTATTCGTGGCTGTCGTTTTTGTCAGGCAGGATTTATTTATCGCCCCGTAAGAGAAAAATCTCCCGAAGTTATCAATAAGCAGTGCAGAGCATTGTGTGAGAATACGGGTTATGACGAAGTGTCGCTTTCTTCGCTGAGTTCAAGCGACTACACACAGATTGTGCCGTTGCTTACAAAACTCAATGAGTGGAGTAAGGACGAAAAAGTCAGTATTTCTCTGCCGTCATTGCGAGTTGACGGTTTTACCGACGATATTATGAATAAAATCAAAACAGTGCGTAAAAGCGGACTTACATTTGCGCCCGAGGCGGGAAGTCAGCGTATGCGTGATGTTATCAATAAAAATGTTCAGCATGATGAGCTTATGCAGACCTGCGCAACAGCTTTTGCAGGCGGTTGGACTACTGTAAAACTCTATTTTATGATTGGTTTGCCTACAGAAACAATGGACGATGTAAAGGCAATTGCCGACCTCGGACAGGCTGTAGTCGATACTTATTATAATTGCCCGAATAAGCCAAAGGGAAAGGGTGTAAGAGTAACAGTTTCTGCGTCATCATTTGTGCCAAAACCGTTTACGCCGTTCCAGTGGCACGGACAGGACACAATCCCTACTTTGCACGCTAAACAACAGCATATCAAAGAAAGCATTACAACCCGCAAGATTCAGTTTAATTACCACGATGCCGACACAAGTTACCTTGAGGCGGTATTTGCCCGTGGTGACAGAAAGCTGTGTAAAGCAATGGAAATTGCCTGCGAAAAAGGTTTTCATTTTGACGGTTGGGGCGACTGCTTTGACTTGCAGAAATGGCTTGATATTTTTGAAGAGTGCGGCATTGACCCGACATTCTACGCAAACCGTCAGCGTTCGTTTGACGAGGTATTTCCGTGGGATCACCTTGACTACGGCGTAACTAAGGATTATCTTATTAAAGAATGTAAAAAAGCATATGAAAATACAACAACACCGCATTGCCGTTTGAAGTGCAACAACTGCGGTGCGGCAAAATACGGGGAGGGTGTGTGCTTTGAAAAACGCAAGAGTTTGGTTTAAGAAAGATAACGAGTGCCGTTATATATCGCACCTCGACCTTAACCGCTGTATGTTAAGAGCATTGCACAAGAGCAAAGCTCCGATATGGCATACCGAGGGATTTAATCCGCACCCGTTCGCAACTTTTCCTCTGCCGCTTTCACTCGGATTCAGAGGAATTAACGAGTGTATGGATATAAAATTAATTGAAGATATTTCTGATGAAGAATTAATCAACAATCTTAATGCCTGCCTGCCGCAGGGAATAAGAGTTTTTGCCGTTACAGAGCCGATTATGAAAGCCGGAAAAATTGCGTATGCAAGGTTTAATATGAAAATCAGCAGTGATAATCTTAACTCTGATAAAGTATATACCGCACTGAAAGAACTTTTGGAAAGCGAAGAAATTATGCTTGAAAAGAAGTCAAAGTCGGGTTACAAGACTGTTGATTTAAAGAAAAGTATTAAAAATTATTCTTTATCGGAAAAATGTGATTTTGCCGAGCTTGAAATTGTACTTTCCGCAGGCAGTACCGACAACGCAAATCCGAACCTTATTATCAAGGCTTTGGAAAATGCTACGGGTGAAGAATTTTACGCCGATATTACGAGAGAGGATTTATATAATTCTGATATGGAATTATTTAGATAAACTATGTTTACATTTACAATTCGCAATGCAAATTCATACCAAGCAATTTTTTAACGGCGGCATTGACAAAGAATTTGAAAAACTTGAAGACGAAATTTCAGCAAAATTTCTTGAGTATATCAAGCTGTATTCTAAGCTGTAATTAAGATTTTTAAAAAATCACACAAAGTTTCACACTTTTTTGTACTTCTATTCATATAATCGTCACAAAAGCAGGTTATTATATAAGCACAATAAAGTTAACAAGAAGTTTTCATAGATTTTCCTCTTCTAAATTTTCTAACCAATGCAATGACCGACACAGTCGGTCATTTTGCATTTTACCGAAAACGGAGCAGTTATGTATTATTATTCTCTAAACGAATATTTAAAAAACACCTTTGGCGAAAAGGTATATAAAATTTCTCTTGACGGCGGTATGACTTGCCCTAACCGTGACGGCAAAATAGACACACGGGGGTGTATTTTTTGCAGTAGGGGAGGTTCGGGAGAATTTTCCGCCGACAGAAACCACAGCATAACCGAGCAAATTCGGGAGGCTAAAGAGAGAATCGGCAGAAAAACCGATTGTAAAAAATTTATTGCTTACTTTCAGCCGTTTACAAATACATATGCGCCCGTTGAGTACCTTGAAAAAATCTTCTCCGAGGCTATAGAACCCGATGAAATTGTCGCTTTGTCGGTCGCTACCCGTCCCGACTGCCTGCCTGACAAAACCGTAAATTTGCTCTCAAGACTTAATAAAATAAAGCCTGTGTGGGTGGAACTCGGCTTGCAGACAGTTCATAAAAGCACGGCAGACTATATTCGCCGTGGATATGATTTAAGCGTGTATGATGATGCGGTTAAGCGCCTGCACAAGGAGGGCATAAGCGTAATAACGCACATTATAATCGGTTTGCCTAATGAAACGGAAGATATGATAGTGCAGAGTGCTGAATATGCGGGCAAATGTTCTGACGGAATTAAGTTACAGCTTTTGCACATATTAAAGGATACCGACTTATGCGATGAATACGAAAAGGGCAATGTGCCCGTTCTGTCGCTCGAGCGATATGCTGATATACTTGTAAAATGCCTTAGAGTTATCCCAAAAACCACCGTAATACACAGGCTTACGGGTGACGGAGATAAAAAAATACTTGCAGCCCCCTTGTGGAGCGCAGACAAAAAGCGTGTGCTTAACTATATTAACAAGGTATTAAGGGAAAGCGAATAATAAGTATTATTAATTTTAAAAAAAGTCTTGATTTTCCTTTGCGTATTTGATATAATAGGCATTGTCTTTGGAGAGATGTCCGAGCTGGCCGAAGGAGCATGATTGGAAATCATGTGTACGGTAATCACCGTACCAGGGGTTCGAATCCCCTTCTCTCCGCCATAATTTTAAAAAGTCTTGTCGATTTCGGCAAGGCTTTTTCTTTTGTTATAATGCTTTATTGTGAAAAATATTGCTAAAAAAGTGCGGTTATAATAAATAACTGCAAAACCAATGCAAATTATGCATATTGACACCAAAAATTTTTTGTTATAAAAAATTTATAAAATTATAATTCTTTGAAGTAATTTAAAATATTATTATTGCACAATAATTATATATTTGTTTTGTATATAATTAATAAAGAAATGTCAAAATCGACAAAACATCAAAAAAATATTGAAATAAAAACCTAAAAATGTTATAATATAAAAGAATAAAATTATGGGTTAGTATACGGTCTGACTGCCGAATACAGCAAATTCACCGAAGGTCAGTCGGTAAAAGCGGTCGCCGTCAAAGCAAAACTTCCCTCTCGGACGGTACAGACTTATTCGGCTCATATGTTTCAATTTTTTAATGGAGGTAATAAAAATGAAAACGAATTTCAAGCGTATTGGCAAACAGTCGATTTCTATTGTGCTTGCTGTTATGATGATGCTTTCGACTATGCTTGTCGGTATGGTTACTTCGAATGCGGCTAATGAAGCAACCGCTACTGTTTATACAACTCTTGATTCTATAAGCGAATTTAGCAGTTACATAAACTCCGATGGTTCGCTGAAATCTGGCTATACCTTAAAAGCTAATACGCAGTATGGCGGAAGCGGAGATGGTGCTAATATTTGGAAGCAAGTTGATGCTACTAAGTACACCAAAAAAATTAACGGAAAAACAGTATATACAGCTGATGTTGGATATTATAGTGATTGGGGCGGACTTAATACTCTTCAATTTCAAATTTATAGCGGTTCAACGCAAGAAAAATCTGTAGCAATTATTAATAAAACATGGACTCTTATTGATACTATTAAAGATAAGTATTGGAATGGTTCGTCTTGGTCAAAGCCTACTTGGGATTCAGAAACTTCACATACTGTTACCGTAAATTTCAGCAATGCAACTGTAAATCTTGGTGACACTACTCTCAAAAGCGGCACTGCTGTAACTGTTGATAATGATAAATCTTATACACTTACAGTTGAACCTAACAGTGGCTATTCACTTTCAAAAGTAATGCAGGGTAGCACTGATCTTGGTACAAACGGTACTTATACTTTAGCTGCCGGTACTGATGATGTTACTATTGATATTACTACTGAAAAAGATCATGAATTCTATGTAACAGGTTGGATGAATGGTAATTTAACTACAGATGATACCCGTAAATTTATCAAAGAATCTGATGGTATTTATACATGTACGATGACACCTACAGATAATTTATATGTTACTGTTACTGATACATCTACAAACAAAGTATATTGTCCTAAAGGATATGAAATACTTGAAGCAAATACCTATTCTACTAAAACTATTGTAACAAGTGGAACAAGCGATGCTGATAAGTGGGGTATTCTTGATCAGGCAAATAAAGAAATTAAAATTACATTTGACATTACTGCCGGAATTAGTAACGGTAAAATTAAGTGGGAATATGCTGTTGCCGATCCTGTATCTGTTGAATTAAATGCAGACCTTGTAGATGACAGTGCAGCTTACATTTCTTCATACACAGATAACGACACAGGCAATATTGTAACAAATACTGACGAAACTGTTCAGTCTGTAAATGCAAAACCCGGCACTTCTGTAACATTCAAAGCTAAGTCAGTTGACGGTTACTTCCCTAAGTGGAAGTTTGAAGGTAAGTTCTCTACTGGTGATACTTATACTCTTGATGCTTCTTCTGTAACCGGCACAACAGTAACTGTTTATCTTACATATGAAAAGATTGAAAACCATAACATTATTGTTGCAAGCAATAAGGGTGGTAATGTAAGTTATACTTACAACGGTACAGCAGGCACAGTTGCCGAAGGCACAACTTCTTCTGCTATTTCTGTTGCGTCTAACTCAACTATCACACTTAAAGCTAATGCAGTCAAAGACTATGTATTCAGCGGTTGGGAATTTGACAATGAAAGCAATGTAGTATTTGCAACTGGTCAGGACTCTTTCTCAACTTCAATTACAATTAATGTTGTTGGCGATGTAAAGGTAACTGCAACTTTTGAAGAGCACCCGGGCACTCTTTCAGATTGGAAGTTTATGTTATCAGATTCTGATAAGGCACTTTCTGAGGATAGCGCTGGTAAATATAAAACAAACTATCCAGTATATGAGAACAATGGTACATATTCTGTAACATTCCCTGTTTCTGCAATTTCATCAAATAATACTCAGTTTTTATCCTTCTCAACAGACGGTAAAAATTCTGGTTTAGTTCCTAACAACAGCACCTTTACGGTGAAAGTTGATGATCACTTTAAGAATTATGTAAAACAAGCTCAAAATAAAGAATGGGGCGGAAAACATTTCCCACTGGTTCAGTTCCAAAATACTGACGATATTACTAATATCGAGGTAACTTACAATTCTAAAACACAGACATATATCATCAATGGTACATATTTTGTAGCTCCGGCTAATTCTCATAAGGTTTACGCTACAATGGGTAGCCAAGTTGGTCATAAATTTGGTACAACAACTATTTCCTTGTTGAGTGGTGACAAACCTCTCAAAACAAGTGTTAAGGATTTCTATAATCTTTATGTTGTTAATGATAAAGAGCAGATTACTGTATCATGTACTGTAAACAAAGAAGAGGCAGACCTTGGCTATTATGTATATGCTTTTGTTGTAAACGGCGAAAAGGTAGATGTAGTAGATAACGGCAATAATGTTTATCAGACTGCTTCACCTATTACTGTAACAAAGGCTCTTGAAATCACTCCAATTTACTATAATAAAGTAATTGAGGCAGACGGTAACTATATTACTATCTACACCAATGCTCCAGAGTCACTCCAGACACCTTGGGGAAATTCAATTTCAATTTATTCTTGGTATAATGATACAGACATTAATATGGACGGTGCTTATCCCGGTCAGCTTATGATGCGTGACTCTCAGGGCAGATTTGCCGCTAAGGTTTCTAAGTACGCTTATACTAATGTTAACGGTAAATTTACTTGTGATAAAACCAAACAGGTATTAGGTATTACTAATAACAACTACTACGAAAACGAAGATGTTCATAAGCTCTTCTTAAACGAAGTTCAGTTACATAATAACCAGACATACGACTATGATGACTTTGAAAAGCTTACCGGTATGGGATACGATACCGTTGAGTTTGATGTAAAGTATTACGCTGATAAAACCGAGTCAAACCAGAAGTTACTTGTTAATAATGCTACAAATAACAAACCTATGGCAGGTACTACAATTATTGATAAAACTGCTACAGATTATGAAGATCTTACCAACATTGATGGTAAGCTTGTAAGTATTCTTGGTTATACAAATGAAACTGCTAAGAATAATAATAATACCGGCCTTAATACTGCTGAACCACTCCAGATTATTTCTGTTGGTAACCAGAGTATGCAAATAGGTACAATTAATAACAAATGGTCAACTATTTGGTATGTATATAATTCCGCCGGAGATTATGTTACTCAGGGCATGCCATCTGACTTTATTCCAAGAGGTTCTGTTGACGAACACGGCAACTTTACTGAGGCAGCTCCTTCTGAGCAGACAGAAGCATATAAAGCTATTGTAAAAGCCGGTTTAAAGTATAACAGTGCTAAAATTTCTTATGAAAACAGAATGGGTGCTTCAACATCTGTTGAACCTAAAAACACAGGTTATCGTATTGACGGTCGTTGGTACTATGCTCGTTCTACCGATAAGCTGGATGTAAATGTTGGTATCATTTACAGAAATTCTGAAAATGATGTTTGGACAGTTGATAAGCCTTCTGGTGATTCTAAAATTACCGGTAAGGTAACAGGCGGCTCAGCTTCCTTTGACTATACGGATAGCGTTGGTTCTACTCACACTAACTTAGCTTCTGATTCTGTAGAAAGAAATACAATCATTACATTGAACGCTACTAACGGTACTCAGTATAAGTTTATAGGTTGGGCTACACCAAAGTATGGTGCAGACGGTAAAGTTACAGGTTACACAGATCTTAACCTTACAGACCTTAACGCAACATATACTGTAGGTACAAATACAGAGCTTTATGCAATGTATGAGCCATATCCTACAGGTTTTGTAACAATAACTCATTCAAAATATACAGGTCCTGATTCACATAACGGTCTTGGTATTTTCTCTGTAACAGCTAAAGTGTTTGACGCTAACGGCAATCCTGTTGCTTCTCAGGCTGTTGCTACACAGAGTGATGCCGGTTCAGTAACACTTGAAAATATTGTAAACAAAAATGATGGTTCTTATATTGAGGTAACACTCTATACTCAGTCATATGCTAAGTCACACTTCCTTAACTTCTACTATCCGGAGGTTGCTAGCGGTGTTTCTACATTGACAAAAGAGCCTAACGGTGAATTTTACGATAAGGAATGTCCTGCTGATGCTCGTGCAACTATAACTTATAAGGTTAAGGTTTCGGACCTCTTTGTTAATGACAAGCAGACTGTAATGGCTCTTAACTACTATTCAGATCTTAAACTTCCTGATGTAGATTCTAACATTACCTTCAACTACAATCCATACAGCACAGCTCCAAATCCAAATCCTGTTGCCGGTAAGGGTAATGGTAAAACAACATTTACTCTTACTATTACTGATAGCAACAATAAGGTAGTTTATACATCTAAGTCTGATATTAGTAGTTTGACATTAAAGGGCAATGCAGAACTTAAAGAAATCCTTGCAAACTTAACTAATGGAAGTGATTATACAATCACTATCACTATGAATCCTGTTGCTGATTCACATTGCAATGTAGGTGAAACATACCGCCAGACAAATAATGCCGGTACTTACACATATACAAAAGCAACTAATGATACAGTATGGGAATATAATCAGGAAAATAAATCATATTCTGCAAAGCTTTCCGAATTGTTTGATACTACTAGTCAGAAGTTCAAAACTAATACAATAAATCTTTACACTGACTTTACAGCTGATGTATTTAACTACAATGTAACATTTAAGTATCTTGGCTACGAGAGCAGAGAGTATTACAATAATAACGGTTACTCACAGTCACAGATTCCTGCTGAAAAAATCAATGAAAATTGGTGGAGAACTTACACAGTAAGCGGTACATTCTACGGTACAGATATTGACAAGTACTTTGATTATGTAGAGGGTCAGTATAAATTCAAGGAGTCATTCCTCTTAAAGGTTGCACCATACGAAGACAACTTTGTACAGTCTATCACATGGGATCTTAGCAATGTTGATTATTCTACAACCAACGCTATGCTCTCAGTAACAGCTACTGTTCCTGCTAAGTATGACAACGGTTTTGTAACTGTTACAGCCGACTTAGGCGATGATAAGCCAAAGCAGACATATTCAGTAAACTATGCTTCACTCGTTACACCTAAGAATCTTGTAGGCCCAACAACTCAGAGTTCTAATGATGAGGATTACCTCTTTGTTGCTCCTGAAACAAATGCTAATGGTGAAAAGTTCAGTTACTGGACAATCCAGACTGATGACAGCAACGGCATTGAAGTAGCTAAGTGTTATACAAGAGAGTTTAACTTCCTTGCTTATGACAATTATCTCATTACTGCTTGCTACGGTAAGAATGATGTAGATGCTTCTAAGTTAAGCGTATCTGCTACAATGCAGTTCCTTGAGTATTCAAGAAACCAGTATGATTCAGGCAGAGATAAGGTATATGCTGACTTCGCAGTGTCTTATAATTACAACGGCAAAAAGCTTTGTGCTGACATTAATAAAGATGTAGTTTGCGGTGTAGTATTTGTTGTAAACAGCAAACACAGTTCAGCTGCTGACGCTACTGATAAGTTCACAGTAAATGAGTCTGATTTACTTGAAAAAGTTAAGGCTCTTAACAGCGGCAACTCATCAGATAAGACAATGGGTGACGCTAAGGTTTACAACTACAAGCTTAACAAGAAAAATCTTGATAACAAGAACAGACTTGAATATAGCTGGAATGTAAACAACACTGAAAACAACCAGAATCTCACAATACTTGCTTACTCATACATTTACAATGCTACTACTGATGAATATAGCGTTTCTGCTCCTCAGGAATTCAAATTCTTCAATGTTGGCAATAAGACATATGAAGGTTAAGCAATAGAAAAGGAGGCAATTATGAAAAAATCTTATATTTCCCCTGAAATTGAGATTCAAAAATTCTCTTTTGAGGATATTCTTGCTGGTGGCGGAACCGATGACCCTGGTTTAAAATATAGCAATCCTGAGAATCCTGGTTACGAATCCGGCGGTGAAGAGGGCGACCTCTAATAATAACACATAATTTTCGTAAGGCAGTCTTTTGACTGCCTTACTTTAAAAGGTGATTTTTATGATTAAAACCATTGCAAAAAAACTTTCTGTTTTTGTTTTAGCTTTATCATTGCTTTTAATGTCTGCTGTTCAGTTTAGTGCAGACTCATACCTTGTAAGTAAAGATGGTTTTTATTATCTGATTGAAAATTCTGAGGCGGTAATTTACGGATATGATTATAATAATCGTACTACCGATATTGTAGTGCCGAACACAATCAGTGATTACCCTGTAACAAAAATTGCTCCTCGTGCATTTTCAAACAATACTAAGCTTACAAGCATTTCATTTACAGACGCTATGTCTTTAAAGAGCATTGGCAAATATGCTTTTTACGCTTGCAGTTCTATTGAGGAAATTATAATTCCCGGTTGGCTAAACAGCATTGGCGAGTTTGCTTTTCAGGATTGTACATCTTTAAAGAATGTTTCTATTTACAGCAATGTGTCAGTAATTCCCGAGCAGGCATTTGGCAACTGCATTTCGCTTGAGAAGATTAATATTCCAAGTACAGTTAAATCAATAGGCAGCTATGCTTTTTATAACTGTTCTGCACTTACCGAGCTTACACTTTCAAAGAACATAGCAGACATTGCAAACGGTGCTTTTTACAACTGTCCTAACCTAACTTTATATGGCTATTACGATACAGTTGCAGAAAGCTATGCCGAGCAGAACAACATTCCTTTTGTTCATCTTGATAAAAAGGTGATTTCGGGTGATGTTAATCTTGACGGCAAGATAGATATTAATGATGTAACACTTCTACAGCGTTACATTGCAGGTGAGTCTGTATTAACAGATGACGCTGTTAAGGCTGCCGACTTTAACAAGGACAGAATTATTGATATAATTGATGCTACAGCAATTCAGACATTTATCGCTCACGGTCAAAACTAAATTATTAAACTTAAGCACAGGTGGCAACATCTGTGCTTTTTCTTGCTTATTTTTAGATTTTGTTATATAATAAAATTTGGTGATGTTATGCCGATTTACAAAATTGCTGATATTATAAGCAATATAAGACCTAAATTTCTGACATTTGAAAAAAATGCAAAGAATTATGAGTATTCGGGCAACGAACCTGCTCAAATTAAACTTGCAGTCAAAGAAGATTTTCTGCGTGAAAAATACAACGAGAATATGCTCTTTTCTATCGGTGAATTGGAATGTATTTTTATGTCAGATGTTTTCAATAAAAAAATTCTGAAATATAATGCAATATTTCTCCATTCGTCTGCAATCCTTTATAAAGGCAAAGCGTATCTATTTTCTGCCGATTCGGGAGTGGGCAAGTCAACGCACACAAAACTGTGGATAAAAAAATTCGGCGCTGAAAATGTACAGATAATCAATGATGATAAACCGATTATCAGATTTATTGACAACGATTGGTATGTATACGGTTCGCCTTTTGACGGTGGAACGGGCATAAATAAAAATATCCGTGCAAAACTCGGCGGCATTATTTTTCTTGAAAGGGCAGAGGAGAACAGTATTGAAGTCCTTGACAAAAACAGTATTTTTTCAAGAATATATAAAAATACGATTAAATTTTCTCTTGATGATGAATATGCGGGATATATGTTAAATACGGCTGATAAGTTGATTAAGGAAAATTATTTCTATTTGCTAAAATGCAATATGAATATTGAATCGGCGGAAATTTGCGAAAAATTTTTAACTGACAGGAGATAGCTATGGAAAAGCTGAAAAAAATATTTGATTCCGAAACCAATAAGTGGATAGTAAAAAAAGCCAAACCACAGGTTTTCGGTATTATAATTATGTCTGCTATTTTCGGCGGAATGGCATATCTCGGTGTTGCGGTCGCTACTTTGTCGAGGGGTATTGTGGATTCGGCGGTTAACTCTGATGTTGGCGGAATTGTGTATTTCGCAATTATACTTATTTCACTTACGATCGCACAGCTTGTCATAAGAATTATAAGTAAGGTGCTGACTTTCAATGTATCGTCAAAACTTGAAATTTCTATAAAACAAGATATTTTCGATAATATTATCAGAAAAAAATATAATGAGATTTCAAGCATACACACCGGCGAACTACTTAACAGAATAACAAGCGATGTGTCGGTTTTAGTCAGTTCGATTATTTCTATAGTGCCGAATATGGTGTATTTTATCGTAAAATTGGTTGGTGTTTTTGTTGTACTGTTTGCTATTGATAAAACTTTCAGCCTTGTTTTTGTTTTCGGCGGTGCGCTGATGTTTGTTGTTGTGCTGCTTTTTAAGTCAAAAATGAAAACATTGCATAAGGCGGTACAGGAATCTGACGGTAAGACAAGGTCGTTTTTTCAGGAGATTTTTTCAAGTCTGCTTGTGGTAAAAGTTTTTGGCGCTGAAAATAAGGTGTCTGAAAATGCTATGAATTTGCAACAGAATAATTTTAAAATAAAACGAATAAGAAATTATATCTCTATAGTTGCCACAACCGGATTTTCTTTTATATTTGCCCTCGGATATATGTATGCTTTAATTTGGGGTGCTTTTGCAATCAGCGACCATACCATTACATACGGTGTATTGACTTCTATGCTTGCGCTTGTGTCGCAAATTCAAGGCCCTGTTCGTGGTATCAGCAGTATTTTGCCGTCATATTATTCTGCTCTTGCAAGTGCGGAGCGACTTATGGATATTGAAAATCTCGATAATGAAGATGTGGTAAATCATTCTGCAATCGATACCGAAAAGCTGTATGATAAGACAGAAAAAATAGTTTTTGATAATATTACTTTCAGCTACGGCAGGGAAAATGTGCTTGAAAATACAAGTCTTGTGCTAAAAAAAGGTGATTTTGCATTGCTTGCGGGAATTTCGGGAATAGGCAAAAGTACGCTTACAAAGCTTTTGCTTAATGTAATTTCACCCGATAAAGGCGAGATTTATCTTTCACTTTCAAACGGAGAAAATGTGTTTGTCGATAAAAATATAAGATGTATGTTTTCGTATGTACCGCAAGGTAATTTTCTGCTTTCGGGTACAATCAGAGATAACATTGCATTTGTGTCGAATAATCCCGATGACGAAAGAATTATTGAGTCTGCGAAAATTGCCTGCGCTTATGATTTTATAAACAGATTGCCAAATGGACTTGATACTGTCGTGGGTGAGAACGGAAAGGGCTTGTCGGAGGGTCAGATACAAAGAATTGCGATTGCGAGAGCGGTTTACTGTAATTCTCCGATTATTATTTTTGATGAGGCAACCTCGGCACTTGACGCCGAAACAGAAGTTCAACTGCTTAAAAATCTTAAAACACTCAAAGATAAAACTTGTATTTTGATTTCTCATAAAATGGCGGCAAAAGAAATTTGCAACAAAGAAATTGTAATTAAGAATAAAAAAATTATTTCTTACGATATTTAGGTGGGTACAAGCAAAATCTCACTCCTGACTGAATACTTATAATTAGGTATAAATCCGATTATAAGCATTGTCAGGGGTGATTTTTTGATTGAATTAATTAATTTTCTGGGGCAGTACCTTTGCTTTTTTATTCTTCATATCTGCGGAAACGGCTCTTTTCCAAAACCTCTTTCCGAAAAAGAGGAGCACGAGTATCTTGTGCGGAGTGCAAAAGGGGATATAGAGGCGAGAAATATTCTTGTTGAACATAATTTAAGGCTTGTGGCACACATTATAAAAAAATATTACGGCAATCAGAGTGAACAAGATGATCTTGTGTCAATCGGCACTATCGGACTTATAAAAGCGATAAATACCTATGACATAAGCAAAAAAATTAAGCTTTCAAGTTATGCGTCACGATGTATCGAGAATGAAATATTAATGCATTTCCGTAACGCTAAAAAGACGGCGCAGGATATTTCACTCAACGAAGCGATTGACAGCGATAAGGACGGAAATCCGCTGACTTTGCTTGATATAATGGCGGTTGATGACAATATACTTGAGCAGATTGATTTTCAACTCAACAGTAAAAAGCTCGGTCAGTTTATTAACGAAGAACTTTCACCAAGGGAAAAAATGATAATTGTTATGCGCTACGGACTTGACGGGAGCGAGCCGCTTACGCAGAAAAAGATTGCACAGAAACTGAATATTTCCCGTTCGTATGTAAGCAGAATTGAAACCAAGGCTTTAAAACTTTTACGAAAACGCTTTGATAACAGTTCAAATTTGTAAATTATTTTAAAGAAAAAAGGCGGTCGAAAGACCGTCTTTAGTTATGAGCCTATGCTGTTGATGAGGTTTTGCATTTCCTGTTTGGAAGAAACATTGTGCGCTTTTTCAAGCACAATTTCCTTTTCGCCTTTTTCCATTTGAGCAAATTTTTGCATTGCACTTTCATTTTTTGCAAGTGCATTTACAAAGCCTAACGGCATATCTTTATACATTTTTCATCACCGATATTATTATTTTCAGTTTTGAAAATAATATTCATTTAGATAAATTATTGTTTAGCTGATTGCTTTATAAAGCAATTATAAAAGTTTGGTCGACCTTTTCAAAGGTCGTGGGTGTGGGCAAA
>ERZ772991.1472-NODE-1472-length-20530-cov-12.885714_pt1 | contig 20530 bp, 15 predicted proteins | sample MGYA00511128_ERZ772991 | MGnify/ENA primary metagenome ERZ772991 (study PRJEB29015, sample SAMEA2737655) | human gut metagenome | biome: human gut; feature: human-associated habitat; material: faeces | place: China | collected 2012 ... | reverse complement strand
TTGAAACTTAGTGTTTAATAATATATTATTAATGTAATTTTTAAGTAGTTATGAAGAAAAAATTTGTTAGGGTAATGCTTTTTGGGGCATTGGCGCTTGCTACTGTCACTTATGTAGGCTGTAAAGACTATGATGATGACATCGACAATCTGCAAACCCAGATTGATGCAAATGCAGCAGGTCTTGCAGAACTGCAGGCAAAAGTGAATGCAGGTAACTGGGTAACAGACGTTAAAACTATCACTGGTGGATTTGAAATTACTTTTAACAATGGAAATAAATATTCTATTGTGAATGGTAAAGATGGATCTGTCGTTAAAATTGGAGCAAATGGGAACTGGTTTATAGACAATGTTGATACTGGAAAACCGGCACGAGGTGAAAAGGGTGAGACTGGTGCAACAGGTCCCCAAGGTCCTCAAGGTGAGACTGGCGCAACAGGTCCTCAAGGTCCCCAAGGTCTTACAGGTCCTGCCGGAAAATCTCCTTTTATTGGTGATGGAACAGGTGAATTTGAAAAAGATTATTGGTATTTCTATGATGACGCTACAGATAAATGGGTGAAAGGTGATTATTCGTCAGCCACTGTTTATGCAGTACAGAATGAGGGATTACCTAGCTTTACTCTACATGTAAAAGATAAAACTACCGGAACAGAATTAACAACTATTCTGCCTACCGCAGCTTTGATTAGTAGCATTGAAGGAGTGACTATTGAGAATGGTAAAATCACTGCAGGCGGAACAAAGGAACTTAAATTAAGTTATGCTCAATGCAAAGCTGATTTCACTTTTGGTATGGGTGATGAGAAAAAAGAATTTAAGAAAAATGACCTGTTAATAACTAATTCCGGCGTGTTGAATGCGTTGATTAATCCGGTAGGTCCTGACTTTACTGATAGCAAATATCAAATCTATTTGATGAATTCTCAAAATGAAGCTAATTTTGTTATCTCTAAGATCGAACAAAATAAAACTGCAAAACCATTGACACGTGCTACCGAAGCTAAAGTGAATCGTGGTGTTTACGACCTTACTGTTACACTAAAAGATGGCTTGAATTTGGAGAATGCCCTTCCTGCAGATGAAGCATACGCATTCTGTACAAAAGACGCATGGAACAATGAAATAATCTCTGCTTATGATGTTAAAATCAAACCGGAAGCAGTTACAAATGCTACTAAACTGGCAGATGCAGCAGTGTCCGCAAAAGTTGGTGAGGTACAGGTTTTGGATGACTTGGCAGCTGCAGCTACCACCACTCCTATGGATTTGAGTACAGTCTATGCATATTATTATAAGTTGGCAGCCGATGCTCCTGAAGGTGTAACATTGGGAACGAACGAAGCCGGCAAACAAACCATCACTTCTACCAAAGGGCAAGAAGCAAAGGTTGAAGTCTGCTATATAACTACAAATGGCATTCCTTTTGATGGAGAAGCTCATGAGGGCATTGATTATTCTAGCGTCGGTGGCTCCTCTGCTCCGGCTAAACTGACTGTCACCTTCAAGCAAATAGAAACAAAATCTTTGGCAGCACAGACGGTAGTTTGGAATAAATCAGAAAAATCCGACATTGTTGTGTCAGCAGCTAATATTAAAGCAATCAAAGACGCTATTACTGCTGCTAAACTTGCTAGCTCAACTGCTACGGTTAACGATGGAGACAAAGTGAAGTTCAGTGGTATTGGTGTTTCTGGTGATACTAAATATGATGACCTGAAACTGACAGTAGCCGCTGCATACAAGGGTACTATGGAAGTCGTATTGACAGTTGACGTCGACGCAACGAAGCAAATTATATTCAAAATGCCGGTAACTGTTGACTATAAGATGCCTGTATTTACAAAAACTTCAGGTATGTGGACTGAAGATGACGAGGTATCTCTTCTGATTAATGAAACTAAGAATGGTGATAAGATTCAGAGCATCAGCCTCGAAAGAGAAATGGGCTCAATCTTTACTACATGGAGCGCTATTACTGGCGGAGTTACTTCAGGTATATACAACAGCATTACGTATGCTATAGACAAGAATGGTGAAGATCCTGTAGGAAGTGAATCTGACGGTAAATTCACAGTAGACATGGATCACGCTAAAGACAATATGGCATTGACCGTAAATGTAAATTGTCAATCTAACGATGCTGCTGAACCTGCTTCAATTGCTAACCAAAAGGTGAAATTTATCTCATTATCAAAACTGCTTACATCAACATTTGGTGCAACGGACGCTAAAAAAGGTATCACAACAGCGTATACAGCTGAAACCATAGATGCAGAGATTGATGTACTGGGTGACATTGTATGGAAAGACAGAAAAGGTAAGAATATGTGGCCGACTGCAAATGGTGAAACTTATGACACTAGTGTTTTGACTACTGCTGACGATGTTCTTGCTCTTTATGGATATTCTATTAAGGTAGAACTAAGTGATAAAGTTTACTTCAAGTTTGATGCTAATAAGAAACTGAAATTAACAGCAGATGGTAAGGCCTTGAAGGGTCTTGTGCAAGATTTGGTAGTGACGGTTACTATTACTCCTTCAATCAGCTGGAGCGCGACATCTCCTGCAGCTGTAGTGAAGACAGTAACATTCCCTACTGCTCTCTTTGCAGATTAATTTGAAATCATTCAATGTTCTATTAGATAGTTCCTCTATATTTGCCTCTGGCAGAGGTGCGAGCTATTTCTAGAATGATATAACATAATAGGAGAGCCCGTGCTTGTTGAAGTGCGCTCTCTCCATAAATATGAAACCCTTCTTCACCGAAGTGTGAAGATTATATGTTGAGAAGTGACAAAGCGAAGAGACACAGCTTGTGAAAGTCCATCCTTCCATCTTTGTTCTTCTATTAGAAAAGGGATGCCTCCCCACATTTCCCACTGGCATCCCTTTTATCTTTACTCTTGGAACGTCTTTTTTGTTGTACTAGAATCAAATTGCTAGTCGCCCATTTCCCTATAGGTAAAGGAGACGTCCCCAAGATACAGAAAGCCCGAGCTTGCGAAAGTCCGGGCTTTTCGTAATTTTGTGCAGTCATCATCCCCTTATTTTATCGTCCCTAAGTTTCCGAGGAAATGTGCAGAATGAATGATTGAAAAGAATCTTTTAACCTGCTATGACAAAGAGTTCTATTAAAAATATATATCTTTGCAAGAAAGGCATTGATTAATAAAAGAAGAGAATATGAGCCATAAAATTTATCCGATCGGCATTCAGAATTTCGAAAAAATTCGTAATGACGGTTATTTCTATATTGATAAGACAGCACTGATGTATCAAATGGTAAAGACTGGAAGTTATTACTTCTTGAGTCGTCCGCGCCGTTTCGGAAAGAGTCTGCTCGTCTCCACCTTAGAGGCCTACTTTCAAGGAAAGAAAGAACTGTTTGAAGGGCTGGCAGTGGAAAAATTGGAAAAGGACTGGATAAAATATCCTATACTGCATCTGGACCTTAATATCGAGAAATATGATACATCCGAAAGTCTGGATAATATACTTGATAAATCGCTGACAGCATGGGAAAAACTATATGGTGCCGAGCCGTCCGAACGTTCGTTTTCTTTGCGTTTTGCCGGTATCATAGAGCGTGCCTGTAAGTTGGCGGGGCAACGTGTGGTTATTCTTGTCGATGAATATGACAAACCCATGTTGCAAGCCATCGGTAATGAAGAATTGCAAAAGCAATTTCGGAATACATTAAAGCCTTTTTATGGAGCGCTTAAAACAATGGACGGTTGCATCAAGTTTGCATTCCTTACCGGTGTGACAAAGTTTGGCAAAGTCAGTGTGTTTAGTGACTTGAACAACTTGGACGATATATCCATGTGGAATGAGTATGTCGAAATCTGTGGCATTAGCGAGCGTGAAATCCACAACAATTTGGAAACAGAGCTTCATGAATTTGCTGCTGCGCGCGGAATAACGTATGATAAACTTTGTGAAGAGTTGAGAGAGTGCTATGACGGGTACCATTTTACGCACAATTCTATTGGTATGTACAATCCGTTCAGTCTGCTTAATGCTTTCAAACGTAAGGATTTCGGCAGTTATTGGTTTGAAACAGGTACGCCTACTTATCTGGTGAAATTGCTGCAAAAACATCATTATGACTTGGAGCGGATGACGCATGAAGAAACCGACGCCCAAGTATTGAATAGCATAGACTCTGAATCTACTAATCCCATTCCGGTGATTTATCAGAGTGGTTATCTTACTATTAAAGGGTATGATGAAGAATTTGGAATGTATCGGTTAGGTTTCCCGAATCGTGAAGTAGAAGAAGGATTTGTCCGTTTCCTGCTTCCTTATTATGCGAATGTAAATAAGGTAGAATCTCCGTTTGAAATTCAGAAATTTGTTCGTGAAGTACGTTCCGGCGATTACAGCTCTTTCTTCCGTCGTTTACAAAGTTTCTTTGCTGATACCACCTACGAAGTGATTCGCGATCAGGAATTGCATTACGAGAACGTGCTTTTCATTGTTTTTAAACTAGTCGGCTTCTATACCAAAGTGGAATATCATACAAGCGAAGGGCGCATCGACCTTGTCTTGCAGACAGACAAATTCATCTATATCATGGAATTTAAACTGAACGGTACGGCAGAAGAAGCATTGCAGCAGATAAATGACAAGCATTACGCTCTTCCTTTCGAGATGGATGAACGGAAACTCTTTAAAATAGGAGTAAATTTCAGTGCGGAAACCCGTAATATTGAAAAATGGATAGTTGAAGAAAATAGATAAAACAAAAAGGCGACTCGTTTTGACCGGGCCGCCTTTTCTGTCTATTTGATTTCGATTTCTTCCTTCATATCGATTTCTTCTCCATGTGTATCATAGAACACATATTGCAGAAATGCGAGTTTTTGACTTGGAATAATCTTGATACCGAATCCGTATTTCATTTGCCACTTCCGTTTCAGAGAAACGAGTCCCTGATTGATATAAGCGGCAACATACGGATGGACGTGTAACGAGAATTTCTTAACCTTCAGTTTATTGACCAGGTAATCAATTTTACTCTCCAAAGTGTCCGTAAAAAGAATGGACGACTTGATAGTGCCTTTGCCGAAGCAAGTAGGGCAGGTTTCGGTCGTGTTGACGTCCATTGCCGGACGCACACGTTGGCGTGTAATCTGCATTAGCCCGAATTTGCTAAGCGGCAGAATATTATGCCGTGCCCTGTCTTTCTGCATATTGGCACACATTCGTTCATAAAGCTTTTGACGGTTTTCGGCTTCATTCATATCGATGAAGTCGACGACAATGATACCACCCATGTCTCTTAATCGCAGTTGGCGGGCCAGCTCGTCGGCGGCTCCCAGATTTACTTCGAGTGCGTTACCTTCCTGCCCGTTGGCATTCTTGGTGCGATTACCGCTGTTCACGTCTACTACGTGAAGCGCCTCAGTGTGCTCAATAATCAGATAGGCACCACTCTTGTAAGAGACTGTTTTACCAAACGATGATTTAATCTGCTTGGTGATACCGAAATTGTCGTAAATGGGAAGTTGGCCTTTGTACAGTTTCACGATATTAGCCCGGTCGGGCGCAATCAGTGATACGTAATCCCTAATTTCATTGTACACAGCCTCGTCGTTGACGTGAATATTCTCAAATGATGGGTTGAAGAGGTCGCGCAACAAACCTACGGCGCGGCTGGTTTCTTCATAAATCAACGTCGGGTACTTGGTGGCTTTTTGTACTTTTACCATCGCATCTTCCCAATGCTTAACCAGGACTTTAAGCTCTCCGTCGAGTTCGGCTACGCGTTTGCCTTCGGCTACCGTGCGGACAATGACACCAAAGTTTTTAGGCTTGATGCTCATCAGCAGTTGTTTAAGGCGGGCGCGCTCTTCGCTCGATTTAATTTTTTGTGAAACAGAAACCTTATCATTGAAAGGGATCAGTACGAGATAGCGTCCGGCAAACGAAATTTCGGACGTCAGTCGCGGTCCCTTAGTGGAGATCGGTTCCTTAACGATTTGCACCACTACTTCTTGTCCTACTTTGAGGGTGTTGGATACAGTTCCATCCTTGTCAAGGTCGGGAAGCAGGGTTGCTTTGCTGATGGAGGTCAGCTTCTTTTTGTCGCTTAAAGTCTGCTTTACAAACTTTTCGAGTGAGTTAAATTGAGGACCCAAGTCTAGATAATGAAGGAAAGCGTCTTTCTCGTAACCGACGTCTACAAAGCATGCATTTAGTCCGGGCATCAATTTCTTGATACGTCCCAAATACATATTGCCCACAGAGAAAGAAATATTTCTTCCTTCGCTTTGAAGTTCCACCAGGCTCTTATCTTCGAGAAGGGCGATGGAGACCTCTTTGGGCTGTACGTCAACTACTAGTTCATTTGTCACTGTTTTGTTTCCTTATTATTGATTGAATCTCGTTTATATGAACAACTTTTTTGACAAATTGTTCATTTTGGGTTAGCTACTTAAACAAAGAACAAACTTGAAAGACATTAGCTTCGCAAGTTTGTTCTTTATTTCTGTGTGATCCAGACTTAAAAATTATTTTTTGCTTTTATGTCTGTTCTTTCTTAGTCTTTTTTTACGCTTGTGCGTAGACATTTTATGTCTTTTTTTCTTTTTTCCGCTTGGCATAGCTTCACATTTTATGGGTTAATACTCTTGTTTATTATTTCTTTACTGAAATTGTAAATGTCTTAGCCGGTTTGAAAGCCGGAATGTTGTGCTCCGGAATAATGATCGTAGTGTTTTTAGAAATGTTACGAGCAGTTTTCTGTGCTCTTTTCTTTACTACGAAACTACCAAACCCACGCAGGTATACGTTCTCATCATTAGACAGTGAATCCTTTACTGCATCCATAAATGCCTCAACTGTTGTAAGAACTGTCTGCTTATCAATCCCAGTTTTCTTTGTAATCTCGTTTACAATATCTGCTTTAGTCATTTTTCCTTAAAAAAAATATTATTACTAGGTTTTTGCTAATTTTTTGGACTGCAAATATATAGCTTTTTGGTCTGCTAAAAAAATATATTCTGCACATTTTTCTAAAAAAGTGGAGGCATTAAGTTTTCTTAGAGTCAAAAGAGTTACTTTTGTACTGCTTTTGGATAGTATTTGCAAGATAAATGTAAGACGAACAACCGATATGGGAATGAATATTTTTAGTAAAGCAATTATAGACTGGTATAAGGAGAATAAACGAGAATTGCCCTGGCGGGAATCTTCGGATCCTTATCTGATATGGATTTCCGAAATTATTCTTCAGCAGACACGCGTGGCGCAAGGCTACGATTATTTTCTACGGTTTATCAAGCGTTTTCCTGATGTGCAGAGCCTGGCGGATGCGGACGAGGATGAGGTGATGAAGTTCTGGCAGGGGTTGGGATATTATTCGCGTGCCCGTAATCTTCATGCGGCGGCGAAAAGCATGAACGGTGTTTTCCCTAAGACATATCCGGAAGTACTTGCTCTGAAAGGGGTGGGAGAGTATACGGCAGCGGCTATCTGTTCCTTTGCCTATGGAATGCCTTATGCGGTGGTGGACGGCAATGTGTATCGGGTGCTTTCCCGTTATTTCGGTGTTGATACGCCGATTGATTCGACGGAAGGGAAGAAGTTGTTTGCTGCCTTGGCGGATGAAATGCTGGACAGGAAACAGCCGGCTCTTTACAATCAGGGGATTATGGATTTCGGTGCGGTACAGTGTACGCCACAATCGCCTGACTGTCTGTTTTGCCCGTTGGCGGAGAGTTGTTCGGCACTTTCTGCGGGAAGGGTGGCACAACTGCCGGTGAAGCAGCACAAGACGAAGACAACGAATCGTTACTTTAATTATATTTATGTACGTGCGGGCGCGTATACCTTTATAAATAAACGGACGGCGGATGATATTTGGAAGAATTTGTTTGAATTGCCGTTGATAGAGACTTCGGTTGCTTTGTCGGAGGAGGAGTTTCTGGCTTTACCCGAATTTAGGGAGTTAGTGGCAGAGGGGGAGAAACCGGTCGTGGTGCGTTCGGTTTGCAGAGAGGTGAAGCACGTGCTGTCTCATCGGGTGATTTATGCTAATTTCTATGAGGTGACTCTGCCCGCAGAGTCGGCTTCTTTCGGTAACTATCGGAAAATAAAGGCGGAGGAACTGGGGCAATATGCCGTCCCCAGATTGGTGCACGCTTTTATTGAGAAGTATGTCGATTCGAAATAAAAGTTACAACAATCCTTGCATTCTATTGTTATTCTGTTTAATTTTGGCAGCAGATTTGAATTAAAGAATGATAAACTTGATACATATATGTCAGTAAACAGAGTGATATTGATAGGTAACGTGGGACAAGATCCACGGGTGAAATACTTTGATACGGGGTCGGCAGTGGCAACTTTTCCGTTGGCTACGACCGATCGCGGATATACATTGCAAAATGGTACGCAGATTCCCGAAAGAACTGAATGGCATAATATTGTAGCATCCAACCGTCTGGCTGAAATCGTGGATAAGTATGTACACAAAGGTGACAAACTGTATCTGGAGGGAAAGATCAGAACTCGCTCTTACAGCGACCAGTCGGGAGCTATGCGCTATATCACCGAGATTTATGTGGACAATATGGAAATGTTGACCCCGAAAGGGGCCGGCCAAGGTGCGGGCACTTCTGCACAACAGGGGGCTGCAACACCGTCACAACAGCCGCAGCAAATGCAACAAAACCAACAGCCGCAGCAGTCGCAGGCGCAACCTGTACAAGATAACCCGGCAGATGATTTGCCGTTCTAAATACTGTGACAGTGTGCCAACTGGTTTATAAAAGCTGATTGGCACATTGTCTTTTGTTTAACTAAAATATATACTCTTTGGACTCAGATGGTTATTTAAGCCAATTGGCTGATATTTTCAACGGTATTACCGTAAACACTCCTTCTATCTCTGCTATTATTGCCATAGTGCTGGCTGGTGTGCTCCTGCTTGCTTCCGGCTTTGCTTCGGCTTCAGAAATAGCTTTTTTCTCGCTTTCTCCCTCGGACAAGAATGATATTGACGAACGCAAACATCCTGCTGACGAAAAGATAAGCTTTCTTCTGGATGATTCCGAACGTTTGTTGGCAACGATATTGATTACTAATAATTTTGTGAACGTAACCATTATCATGCTCTGCAATTTCTTCTTTATGAATGTGTTTGTATTCCATTCTCCGTTGGCAGAGTTCCTGATATTGACTGTTATTCTTACTTTCTTACTGCTGTTGTTCGGTGAAATCATGCCGAAGATTTATTCGGCGCAGAAGACGTTGGCTTTCTGCCGTTTCTCCGCACCGGGGATTTATGCCTTGGAAAAGGTATTCTATCCGATTGCTTCTGTCTTGGTGCGCTCTACTACTTTCCTGAACAAGCACTTCGCCAAGAAGAATCATAATATTTCCGTAGATGAACTGTCGCATGCACTGGAGTTGACGGATAAGGCGGAAATCTCCGAGGAGAATAATATTCTGGAAGGGATTATCCGTTTTGGTGGCGAAACGGTGAAGGAGGTAATGACGTCGCGCCTGGATATGGTCGATCTGGATATCCGTACCCCTTTCAAGGAGGTGATGCAGTGTATCATTGAAAATGCTTATTCGCGTATTCCTATTTATTCCGGTTCGCGGGATAATATAAAAGGGGTGTTGTATATTAAAGACCTTCTGCCGCACGTGAACAAAGGAGATAACTTTCGTTGGCAATCATTGATCCGGCCTGCTTATTTTGTGCCGGAGACAAAGATGATTGATGATTTGCTTCGTGATTTTCAGGCGAACAAGATTCATATTGCTATCGTTGTGGATGAGTTCGGAGGTACTTCCGGACTGGTGACAATGGAGGATATCATTGAAGAAATTGTTGGTGAGATACATGATGAATATGATGATGAGGAACGCACGTATGTCGTGTTGAATGACCATACTTGGATATTTGAAGCTAAGACTCAGCTTACGGACTTTTACAAGATTGCGAAAGTGGACGAAGATGAGTTTGAGAGAGTGGTAGGGGATGCCGATACACTGGCAGGGATGTTGCTTGAGATTAAAGGTGAATTTCCCGCATTGCATGAGAAGGTGACTTATCATAATTATGAGTTTGAAGTGCTGGAAATGGACAGCCGCCGTATTTTAAAGGTGAAGTTTACGATCCTGCCGAAAGAAGAAACGGAAGGGGCGGAAGACAAAGAGTAAAATGGGATTATTTCTGCAAGATAAAACGAATGATACACAATGGGCTGTCTGGAAGGTGGAGGAATCACTGGAGGCATTGTTGGCTCTTTTACCTGATGCGCGCAGGGTCTGTTGTGAACAGGAACTTTTGCAATTTGCTTCCGAACGGAGAAAGATAGAGTGGTTGTCTGTCCGTGTCTTATTGTACTTTATGTTGAAAGAAGATAAGCAAATAGGTTATTCTTCGGAAGGCAAACCGTTTCTGACTGATGATTCCTTTTTTATCAGTATTTCGCATACGAAAGGGTATGTGGCGGTGATTCTTAATCCCAAAACTCCTGTTGGCATTGATATTGAACAATATGGCAAACGGGTACATAAAGTTTTCGATCGTTTTATTCGTCCGGATGAGCAGGTAGAGGCTTATCAGGGAGATACTACGTGGGGGGGGCTGTTGCACTGGTCGGCAAAGGAAACGGTTTTCAAATGCATGAAGAATGCCGATGCTGATTTGCGGAAACTTTGTTTATCGCATTTTATTCCTCAAAAGGAAGGCACTTTTCAGGTTAGAGAATATGCGACGGAAGGGCAGTCACTCTTTTCTGTGGGGTATCGTATCTGTGAGGACTTTGTGTTGACGTGGACTTCGTGTTGACGCGGACTATGTATTCTATAAAAAATAACGGTGAGCAATGAGTGGAGTCTCCACAAATTGTTCACCGTTTATCTTTGGTCACTTATCTTTCTTGTTAAGTCGGTAACTTAGTGCGCCAGACGGACAGAATGATTGTTTTATTTCTCAATTAACGTGATGCCGTCAAGACAGAAATAGGCAGCAGTTTTTATACCATATTCATTTTTATCACTAGAGTCGGGTATAAATTTAACTTTTACAGCATTTTGGAGCGGGGTTAGGTCAAACCATATCCATTCTTTAACAGGAAGGTCATTATCGGTCTTATAATTTGCTAATAAGATTTCTGCTTTTCCTGTTTCATTACCAGCTTCATCGTATCCTGTTGCTGTAACTTTATACCAATCTCCCGCCTTGAAAGCCCTTGCATAACCGTCTCCTTGTATCATACCCATGTATGCCCATGTACTGTTTGCTATCCAGGTTCCTTTTAATTTATAGTTAGTATCTAATATGGTCAGAATTGCTGGAGTTCCATATTCTCCGTCGGTACTGTCTACACCAATATACACACTACCAATTTTAGCTTTACCTGTTATTGGTGCAGGACTATTGGCTGTTTGATTATCTGTTATATTCATATAAGAAAATCCGGCAAAACTATAACCGGAACCCCAGTCGGCATAATAGTGGTTGAAATTAATTAAGTTTTTAGGATCTTTGAAATCAGTTTCTTGGAATGCCTGATTGTTGGGAGTACCGTCTGCGATAAATTGACTGTTTTCCTCGGTCAATAGATTCTCAAAACTAACGACCACTTCGTTTTTTACATCATCGTCATCATCCCCGCAACTGCAAAATACAAATACTGACAACAGTAGTAATAAAGATAATTTCTTCATGTCCTTTTTTAATTTTTAGTTATTAATTGTTTTATTGATTAATTCTTGAAATGCAGGTTTTCGACAGTTGTTACTTCTGTCGATATTTCTCCCATTTGCCCTGCGTCTTGATTGACGGCAGTCATGATTTTCACAAAGTCTATACAATCCAAAACGATGGATTCTCCATTGCTGTCTATTGCCCAGTCTATTTTAAAATTACTGCCTTCTTTATCATTGCGATGATTGTCGGCATATCCCCACGGATAGCAATATCCTACCCATAATCCATTTTCCGGAACAGCATTGTCCTTTAAGCGTGTTCCCCGGAATGTTATTTCATTTTCCTGTATCCATACAGGATAATAGGACTCTTGGTTATGAAAGCTGTTCCGGAGGATTTCACCTTCGTTTCCTTGATTGTCTTTCCAAGAGACATTCTGGTTTGCCGGTTCCGGTCGATAATAAGTGATCTCATATCCACGGGTCTCCGTATCTTTCCCGTATTCGCTTCCGGCCAGCTCATACCACTCATCATCGGGTTCTCCATTGCCATTTACATCTTTAGATACAAATACGATACCCGGTTCGGCGCTTCCCCCTAATTTTCCTGTTTCTGTTTTCAGATTGTAATAAGCATTTCCTTTTATCTTGAAATCATACTCTCCTTTTACGTTCGGGATTGATTGCGGGAAACCCAGAACAATGTAACCACCGAATCCTCCTAAAGTGATGATTGATTTTTGCCGTATTTTGCGGGTTGCTTCTTTCAGTATATCATCATAGGTAAATCCATTTTTATAGGCAGATGTAGTAGTATTGATAAATTGTCCCGGAGCCGGCCTGTACTCCCATACCTTATTGGCAAAAGCCAATGAATTTTCTGTTTCTCCGGTATCATCAATATCGCTTCGGGAAGCCTTGTCGCTGAATACGATTGTATTTGGATTCAGTCCGATATTATTCAGGCGGAACAAGAGTTGTCCTTGTTGGTTGAAACAAAGCAAATCTCCATATACGGTGTAGTCATAAGCGTCTGTGATATATATATTCCCACTGTAGGGATTGACATTGATTCCATAAGGAGTGCTGATATTGGTTCCGTCCGTAATGAAATTTTCACGGACAGTTTCTCCTGTTTTTAGATTGAATGTCTTGATAGAAGCGGTTTGTGTACTGTAATTATAGTTATATAGATAAGCAATCTCTCCGTCAATAGCAAAGTTTTGTACTCTCTCATTATAGTGGGTGACTACCTTTGTCCGGCAGTCTATTTTTGCGAAATTATAATCTCCGGCTTCTACATCTTCGCCACGGGTGGCTACATAAACGACTTTTTCTTTCGTATCGGCAATGATCTTTCCCGGATTCGGACCTACGATAATTTTATCGGTTTCCTTGAATGTAGCGATGTCAACCACGGACACTGTATTGTCTACCCCCAATCCCGACGCATGGTCCAATCCGCCGGAGTTGGAAACATATAACTTGTCATCCTGTACACAAATTCCGTCAGGATTACGTCCCACTGTTGTCATAGCGTCTATGGCAAGCGAAGCCGTGTCAATACGTGCTACCGTACCGTCATAAGAACAGACATAGGCTTTTTCTTTATGAAAAGCAATGTATCGCGGTTCCCGGGGATTTCCGTTCTCTGTCAGCATTTGAATCTGTTTCAGCGAGTTTCCCGTTTGGAAATCCACTATTTCTATCGTACTGGAAACGTTGGCTACAATATATATCTTGCTACCGTAAATTGCCAGATCATTAGCCGTATCTCCCAGTCCCCGGTGATTGATCGTCTTGAAATAATTGCGTACCATTCGCTGGTTATTGAAAGAAAAACGCATCAGCGAACTGTTATTCTGATTGAACAATCCTTCGCACAACGCATAGAGTTCGGCTGTATCCGTCTCTGTCGGGTCACCTGTGATGTCCGATGAGGTGAAGGGCTTGTCCTCCATATCATCGCAAGCGTTGAGTAATAATAGCAGCGGCAGACAGAACCAGAATATATATGTCAATTTCCTTTTCACGTCCATAATATCCTTTTAATATTAATATCTTATCTTCAATGTTGCCCTGACTGAACGGCCGGGCATGGGGAAGAACTGAACAATCTCGTAATTTTTATCCAGCAGATTCAAAACCTCTACGCTAAGAGACGTTGTAACTTTTCTTATCCGGAAGTCTCGGCCGGCTGAAATACTGTGATCGCTGTAACTGGCCAACCGGTTTTCGGGAATGTTCTGTCCCAACGCATAACGTTTTCCCGAAAAGAGGAACGAATAAGATAAATCTATCCAGGGTGTTTCGATGCCCGCTTGTCCCGAAGCGGAGACGCGGGGGGTGTAGGCTATCTGATGTTTATATGTCGATTTGTTCGAACTGGCATCCGGAGTTGTGACATCTAATGCCCGTTGATAAGTATAGTTCCCGGAAAAATTGATACGGATACTTTCCCAGGGTTGGAGCGATAGGCTTCCTGTGGCGTCAATACCTTTGATCTCTACACTGCCCAAATTCCTCATGCTCCACACAGCAAGGTTCTTGGTCGGGTAAGCAATGATTTTGTCCGTCACTTTGTTATAATATGCGTCAACGGTTGCCGACAGGTAGGGCAGGAATGTACATACATTTCTGCTATACGTCAAACCGATATTGTATTGACGGGCATTTTCGGGTTTCAATTTGCTGTTACCCACTTCCTGATAATATAAATCATTGAAACTAGGCAAACGGAAAATATCTTTGTAGAAGAAACGGACACGAAATTCTTCATTCCGGAAAGGCTTGAATGTGGCGCTGACGTAAGGAGTTAATTTGCGGTGATTGCCTGCGCTTCCTCCCTTGTCGGTCTGCTCGTTGATAACGGTTGCCAAGGCGGAAACAGATAGAGTGAACCATTCGTTGACGTATTTTCCGGCAATGGCTGTCAACCACGAATAGCGTGTGGGATGTGCAAAGTCTGCCATGTTGGCATTCATCGTGTTGATACTGCCGTCGGTAGACAATGAAAACGAAAGATTGTTCAGCAGCCTGTATAACACGGAGGCGGAAAGATAGTATTCCTGCTGGTAATAGCTGTTCTCTGTTTTGCCTTCATTGTTTTTGATAGCAGGGTCCAGATAATGCTGATAACTCCAGTTCCATTTGGCAGAAGTCCGGAATACCCATTGCCGGCTGAATTCCTTTTTATATTGGCTTTGTATAAATGTATTTTTGTCCCAGAGGTGCTGTGCGGAAAAGTCGTTATATAGCGTGGTCGCTTTCGGCAATCCCCTGGAAGACTGGAAGTAGTAAGCTTTTAGCCGCCATTGCTCTTTGTCGGAGAAGTTGCCGTAAAGCCCGGCTTCGGCACGGAACGTTTCGACATCCGTGTTCTTCCGTTTTTCACGTGAAGTCAGGTCGTCTGCTGCGTTTCCATAACGTAGCGTGTACGGATATTGTCCGTCTGACGACATCCATTCACCGTTCGCCGAAACTGTCCATTGGGGGCTGAGTTGTTGTTCCAATAAGATAGAGGGATTGACAAGTCCCCACGAACCGGTTTTGAAAGCAGCGCTTATATTAGTTCGTTTCCCTTTCTCAAAGCGGGGAGTGAGTGTCTGTATGTCCAATATTCCTGCAGAAGCGAAGAAACGTGCCGGTTGGAAGATATTGTCACTCTGCCCGTTGCTCAACGAAAGTTGATCTACATTATCAAGTGAGAAACGGCCGATGTCGATCTGTCCCGTCTGACAGTCCGTTATGGCAATTCCGTCATAGCCTACGGCGGTGTGCTGTGCTCCCAAACTGCGTATGGAGACAGTTTTCAGACCTCCTATACCTCCGTAGTCTTTTACAGTCACACCGGCAAAATGCTTCACCGCATCGGACACTTGCAAGGCGTGCAGATTCTTCAGGGCTTCTTTGGAAAATAGTTGTAGAGGTGCAGTAGAACGGACCTCACGGGTCTGGTAAATATCAGAAACGGTAACCTCCGGAATAAAATAGGTATGCGTTGTATCCACTTTCTGCTGTTGTGCAAAAAGCGGTATGGATAGAAATTGGCAGCAGAATGCTGCACAGATACTCATATAAAACATCACATATCTCATCCTTGATTTTCTGGCTGTTTTCACATTTTAAAAGTGTCCGGGCGAAATCCCTTCGACCGGACACGCTAAATAAACTTTGGCAGAGTTTATTAATTTAAACATACTTTCTCTGAATCAGAGTGATGAATGAAATGATAGACGAATTGTCCGGTTCATTAGACTCAACGCTTTTTCCTCGAAAGCAGTGAAATTGGTTGCACGGCAGGTCTTCTGACTTGTTCCTGTTGCGGGCGCCTTCCCGGAAGTTTCTTTCCAGTGGCTAAAAGTAGGTTGCTCGCAACGTAATGTGTGGAACTTACAGCAGCGGGACTGTTCAGGATTTACACCTGATTCCCTTTTAATCGCTTCCCTCGTATGTGAGAGTTGCAAACCGATGCGCGACAAAGATAGATAGTTTATTTGTTTTATGCAAGAAAGAAGAAGATTATTGATGTATCATCAGGTATTCTTCAATCGCTTGTGCGGTAGCATCTTTCAACAATACGGTTTTCTCTTTATTTAATAGGTATAAAGTAGGGATCGCTTTCAGGTCATACAGTTGTTTCTCTTTGATTGTGAATTTCTTATCATATCCGTTAATCCATTCTTTGGGAAATTCATTCAGATGTTTGCGCCAGTCATCCAACTCTTCATCGGGGTAGATAGAAAGGACGATCAGCTTCTTCTCCTTTATGAGTTGGCTGATGATAGGGGCTTGCTTTAAACCTTCGATTGTCTCCGTACAAGCGTGGCAACCGGGATTATTGATAAATAGCAGAAGATAATCGGCATTAAGCTGATAGAGGGAGCCTTGAGCGCCGGAAGCAAGGGTATAGGTGAAGTTTATAGCTTTGGTGCCTATGCGGTTCTTTTGAGCTAATTCCAACCGTGCCTTGGGGCGTACTTTTTCTATCTCTTCCAATACGGGAGAGGCTGCCATTGCTTCCAATACGGGAATATAAAATTCCTCGTTACGCATCGGAGAGTTGGGGTCATATAAGTATTTATCCGCTAAATCGGTGATGTAGGCGAATACTTTCTTGTCTACGTTTGTGCGGTCGATCGTTTTGCGTATAGCTTCCTGTGCGGTTTTGAGGGGGACATGATTCAGAATGTCGCAGTAATCCACCCACGCCTGTTCGGTTATTTCCGGATGATGAATGTAGTTGGTGTCGGCGAAGTTCACATTATCCCAGTAGTGCTTTACTAAGAACTCGGCACGTTGTTCCGGTGCTACCATTATTTGAGGGATAGCGGGCAGCGTGAAAGTCTTGATAGTGTCCTGTGACACTTCGTTTTTAGTCTGGCTTGAAGCATTCCCGCTTTTGCAGGACCAAAGGAGGAGGAAGCAGAGAATGGGAAGGATATTTAAGTTTGTTTTCATGACTTGCTGTTCTACATTTATCTGATTATTTTTCAAGTTGCAGGCAAAGATAACTCCCTTTTTATTTTATTCAAAACATTCTTCTTTTTTTGTTCGGCAGGATATTATTTGAAGTTATCAGTTAACTATAATTTCGTCGGAGGGACTTGACAAATGCTTTTTTATGTTGTATATTTGTAGACAGAGAACGTGAAATCAATAACAGAAGAATGAAAAAGTATGGAATGAAAGTAGAAAGTGGTGTAATTTTACAACAAATATAGATTGTCTCCTCCTTTTTTGATGAGGGGAAGGGCGATCAATACTGGCTAAAGGCTGCGAATTTTATAAGGTTTGCAGCCTTTTTTGTTGTATTATTTCGGAGGTTTTTCTGTGAATTTTTATTTTAAAGTTTATAATAAACGGAGGGGACGTTTATAATAAACGATCATTGAATTTATTAATAATGATAAGAACGTTTATGTAGTGGAATGTTCGTTTTTTTTATATAACGCTTATTCTAAGTCTCGAGATTTGTATTTTTATGGTAATAATAATTGAAGTCTTTCTCCGGTAATTTTTTCGGAACGTGTAAGCAGGCTCGAATGAGACGAGTAATAATCTATATCTGCCGGAGAGAGATTATTTCTCTTTCCCCAGTGTAAACACGAATTCCAGTCCACCGCTTTGACTGCTTTTGGCGGAGATATTGCCGCCATGAATAATCACGGCATTTTTTACGATAGCCAGCCCCAAACCGGTACCGCCCAGTTTGCGTGAGCGACCTTTATCTACCCGGTAGAAACGCTCGAATAAACGGTTCAGGTGTTCGGCCGGTACGCCTACGCCCGTATCGGAGAAACTGAAATAGTAGAAGTTCTCGTCCTCACGGAAACAGTTGATGTTGATTTGAATATTCGTTCCGGCGTAAGCAATCGCATTATCCATTAAATTGCGGAAAATGGAGTAGAGCAGGGAGTAATTACCCTTGATCTGTATTCCCTTCTTTAATGAGTCGACGATAGTGATATGTTTTTCTTCCAATTCCAAAGCAACTTCGTTGATGATGTTACCTACCAATACACTGATGTCCACCCGTTCCATGTCGATCATGTTGGCGGCTTCGTCCATGCGCGTCAATACAGATATGTCACGCAACAGCCGGCTCAGACGATTACTTTGTGCATAACAACGTTCAAGGAAAGTGTTCATTTTCTCCCGTGAAATATTATCATTGTTGACGATTGTTTCCAGATACCCTTGGATACTGCTGACAGGTGTTTTCAATTCGTGGGCAATGTTCTGCGTCAGTTGGCGTTTCAGGCGCACCTGTTCTTCTTCCTGAGTGACATCGTTGATAGAAATCTCGAAACTGGCATCTTGGAAGATAATACATTCTACGATAAATGTCCGTCCGTTCTTATTAATAGTAATAGACATCCGCTTCTCATCTTTACTGAGCGAACGTTGTTGCTGGTTCTTGTTTATAAAATGGATAATCTCTTTCAGCTCACTGATTGCAAAGACCTCTTCCGTCGTTTCCAGGTTAGAGTCGGAAATCAGATTGCTGTATTGGGTAAAGAGATTGTTGACCAGAATCTCCTTTTTGTCTTTCGTGAATATCCCTAGTCCCTCGTGCGAAATCTGAAGATGGGTAATCAGTTTTTCGCGTTCGATATAGAGTGCTTCTTTCGTTTCGTGCAGACGTTTGTAGATCTGAATGATATGCTGTGAAATTTCTCCCAGTTCGTTGTGCGGAAAGGCTGACTGCATCGCCATTTCGATAGGCTCATTCCGGTCGGCACGCATGGCAAACTCGCGGAGTTGGCTGATCGAAGTTCCCAGCTTATTGGTGAATTTATAGAAAATAATCATCAGCAATAAAGAAACAATCACGGTGAACCACAGGTAATGCGGGTCTGCTTTCAGGTTATTGATTAAGCTGACATTATACGGCAACGCCGACCGGACAATATAATCCCCGTAACGTGTGGCGGAGTAAAAATAAGGAAGTCCGGTGGTTTCGGAAGTACGGCGTACATCGAATCCGTTTCCTTCTTTCAAGGCTCTCTGCACTTCGGGACGGTCGCGGTGGTTTTCGTGTTTTATTTCTTGTGTCTTATAACTGTCATAAATGACATTTCCCTGCAAATCAATCAGCGTCACACGCAAATCCTTCAATGCATGGTCACGGATATATTTGTCGGTAGTTTCTTCGATAGCCGGACTATCGTTCAGTTGTTCGTACAGCCGGCTGTTATAGTCTTGTAACTGTGTATTCAGCAGTTCGACTTTATATTCCCTTTCCCGTTGGTACTGATAGGCGATGAAACAGATTGCGAATACCAGGAACAACGAAATGACCGAAAGAAAGAGTTTCCGGCTGAAAGAGAGGAAATGTTTTTGATTGACAGGTAGGTTCATAATCAATAATTATTCTGCTTCGAAACAGTATCCGTATCCGAGGCGGGTGACAATGCATTTGCCGTATTCGCCTATCTTTTTCCGCAAGCGGGTGATATTTACGTCGATAGTACGGTCGAGCACGTAAACTTCATCGCTCCAGATGCGGGTGAGGATATCTTCGCGTGAAAATACACGTCCTTTGTTCTGTACCAATAGAAGCAATATTTCAAATTCTTTTTTAGTAAGCTGCACTTCTTCGCCGTCGATACTAACCTTTTTCTTGGTAATATCAATGACCAATGACTGATAGACGAGCCGTTCGGGGGCTCTTTCCGTTTCCGCTGTTGCGGTACGCCGGAGTACGGCCTTCACACGTGCGATCACTTCACGCAGGGAAAAAGGTTTGGAAATATAATCATCCGCTCCCAGCGTAAGCCCGGTGATCTTATCCATGTATTCCGTCTTCGCCGTCAGCATGATCACCGGAAGTTCACTGAACGTCCGCAGTTCTTTTAACACTTCGATCCCATTTTTCTTCGGCAGCATAATGTCTAACAGCGCCAGATGTATCTCTTTGCTTTTTAAAATTTCAAGCGCCTTCTCCCCATCTTCTGCACAAAAGACCTCATATTCATTTTCTTTTAAAAACTCTGCCACGCCCTCGCGGATCGCTGTATCATCCTCTACAATTAAAATATTCATTTTATACTTTCCTTTTCCTTAATTTAGTACTTCCCTGTTAAAATGTGCTATTTTCCTATAACAATAACACTACTTCTAGTTTATTATGACCTCTAAAGATTATCAACAAAAAAAATTTTCTGATTTCATATTAATTTCACATTGGAACGTTATGATATGTCTATCAAATCAATCAGACAATAGTCTGAACAACAAAAAACAAAGGAGATTTTCTTATTATGAAAAACAAAACATTATCTATCGCAACACTTTTACTTACAGGCGCACTTCTTTTTGCAGGATGCGGACAGACCGGAAACACC
>ERZ772991.1449-NODE-1449-length-20915-cov-15.748610_pt1 | contig 20915 bp, 18 predicted proteins | sample MGYA00511128_ERZ772991 | MGnify/ENA primary metagenome ERZ772991 (study PRJEB29015, sample SAMEA2737655) | human gut metagenome | biome: human gut; feature: human-associated habitat; material: faeces | place: China | collected 2012 ... | reverse complement strand
AGAAAGGCGGCACCGGCAAGACCACCACCTGTGAAAATCTGGGCATCGGGCTGGCAATGGAGGGCAAGAAAGTTCTGCTTGTGGACACTGACCCACAGGGCAGTCTTACCATCAGCATGGGCTGGCAGCAACCGGATGAACTGCCCACCACGCTGTCTACCCTGATGCAAAAAGCCATGAACGACCAGCCCATCCAGCCCGGTGAAGGCATCCTCCACCATGCAGAGGGCGTAGACCTCATCCCTGCCAACATCGAATTGGCGGGGCTGGAAGTGGCTCTTGTAAACAGTATGAACCGGGAAAAGATGCTCAAACAGGTGTTGGAAAGTGCAAAACGGGAGTACGATTATATCCTGCTGGACTGTATGCCCTCTCTGGGGATGCTCACCATCAACGCTTTGGCTGCGGCTGACACCACGCTGATTCCCGTTCAGGCACAATACCTGTCTGCCAAAGGTCTGGAACAGCTTTTGCAGACTGTCGGCAAGGTGCGGCGGCAGATCAACCCGAAATTAAAAATCGAAGGTATCCTGCTTACCATGACGGACAGCCGCACCAACTACGGAAAGCAAATCGACACACTGATTCGCCAAGCATACGGCAGTAAAATCAAGGTGTTCGACCAGACCATTCCCCGGTCTGTCCGTGCCGCTGAAACCAGTGCCGCCGGCAAAAGCATTTTCCAGCATGACCCCAAGGGCAAGGTGGCAGAAGCCTACCAATCTTTAGCGAGGGAGGTGCTGGTGGATGCCGAAAAGCGGCTTAAACGTAGCTCTGAAAGGGCTAGATGACCTGTTCAGTTCGGAGGAAACCCGGCAGGAAGAACAGCGGGAACAGGTACAACAGATTCCTGTGGATGAACTTTTCCCGTTTAAGAACCACCCATTCAAAGTTCTGGATACATTTGAACAGCTCGCAAAGGAAGCAGGAGCAATTTACAAGATTCGCCGTGTGGTGCTGGTGAATCTGGACATCTTTGATGAATATCTGGACACCTTCCGTATGTGAGCATTTTGCACCTCCGGCGCACCGCCGGAGGTCTTACATAAAACCCTGTTACCTGTTCTTGTGATTCCGGGCAGATTAGAGTATAATGAACATAATAACATTCGCACGATGGGAGGTGCCTGCATGGGCAGTTATCTGAATCCGGGCAGCAAAGGCTTTCAGGAAAGTCTGAACTCGGAAATCTATGTGGACAAGACAGGACTGATCGAAAAGACAAATGCGGTTTTGAACACGCGGCAGAAGTTTCTCTGCGTCAGCCGCCCCAGACGCTTCGGCAAGTCGATGGCTGCGGATATGCTTGCAGCTTACTACGACCGTGGTGAAGATACCGCATCCCTGTTTGACCCTCTGAAAATCAGCAAGACAGGTTCTTATCAGCAGCATCGGAACCAGTACGATGTCCTCAAGGTCAATATGCAGGAATTTCTGAGCATGACGCACAGCATGGATGAAATGCTGACCATGCTGCAAAAGTATCTGGTCTTTGACCTGACCGACCACTTTCAGGAAGTGCGTTTTCGGGATGAGAGCAATCTCATTCAGGTGATGAAGGACATCTACGCAAAAACGAAACGGTCGTTCGTGATCCTGATTGACGAATGGGACTGCCTGTTCCGCGAATATCAGCAGGATCAGGATGCGCAGAAAAAGTATCTCGACTTCCTGCGGGCATGGCTCAAGGATAAGGATTATGTTGCGCTGGCCTATATGACGGGCATTCTTCCGATCAAGAAGTACGGCTCTCATTCTGCGCTGAATATGTTCACCGAATATTCCATGACCGACCCTGGCGATCTGGCAGAATACTTCGGCTTCACCGAGCAGGAAGTAGCTGCTCTCTGTGACAAGTATCAGATGAACTTTGAGGAAGCCAGAGCATGGTACGATGGCTATGACCTGATTGCACACCGGCAGTCCGGTGATGTGCATTATTCCATGTACAGCCCGAAATCGGTTGTGGAAGCCATGCTGCGGCACAAGTTCGGCACCTACTGGAACCAGACTGAAACCTACGAAGCCCTGAAAATTTACATCCAGATGGATATGGATGGTTTGCAGGATGCCGTAGTTCGGATGCTTGCTGGCGAGCGTGTGAAGATCAACACCGGCACATTCAGCAATGATATGACCACTTTCTCCTGCAAAGATGATGTGCTGACGCTGCTGGTGCATCTGGGCTATCTGACCTACGATAGTTCCAGCGAAACCGTGACGATTCCCAACAAGGAAGTTTCGCAGGAGTACGTCAATGCCATCAGCACAATGAACTGGAAAGGTGTCATGGATTCCGTTGACGCATCCCGCAAGCTGCTCGAAGCATTGTGGGCAATGGATGCGGATGCCGTGGCAGCCGGCATCGATAAGGCACATGAAGAAGTCTCTATCCTGCAATACAACGATGAAAACTCTCTGAGCTGTACCATCAATCTGGCGTTCTATTTTGCACGGGAGTATTACACGCTGGTGCGTGAACTGCCCGCAGGTAAAGGCTTTGCGGATGTGTGCTTTATTCCCCGCAGGCTGCATCTGGACAAGCCAGCGATAGTGATCGAGCTGAAATGGGATAAGAGTGCGGCTGGCGCATTGGCTCAAATCAAGGAGAAGCACTACGGCAATGCGCTGAAGGATTATCAGGGAAATCTGCTGTTGGTTGGCATCAATTATGATAAGATCACGAAAAAACATGAGTGTGTCATAGAACACATCCAGAAAGGTGTTTAACTTGAAAAGCTTCTATTCACATCTAGACCCCGTATGAAATCCGAATTGATTTGAAGAAAATTCCAATGAGTATCCTCTTAAAAGAAAACGGATATAAAATCTATGAATGATGAAATTCAAATGAGTATTTCAATTCCAACAGACGATGACGGTTATGCACTTCTGAAATGCGACCACTGTGGCAATCTTTTTAAGGTGATGCCATCTGACGCACAGGATGACGGTGTACTTCAAATCTATTGCCCTAGTTGTGGATTGATAAGTGACAACTACCTCACTGAGGATGTATTAAATCTTGCGATGAACATGGCAGAGAATATTGCCAATGACTATATTTATGACATGGTTAAAGACTTGGAACGAAAAAGCAACAAGTATGTTAAAATAAAAGCAGGAAATCGTCCGATACATAAAAGTGAATCTCCGCTTCATTCTGGCATTGAAGCATTAGAAAGCGGTACATTTTCATGTTGTGGACGGACAGCCAAAATTAAGCCATTATTGAAAATAGCAGGAGCATATTGTCCATTTTGTGGGGTAAAAGATTATGAAATTGAATAAACGAGAACTCCGAAAAATTCTTTATGATTTCAATAGCTACTCTAATCGCTTGATTCAAGCAAACTACGGAGACTATACTGGTGTACTTCAAAAATATCTGAACTATTTGGACAGTACACCTATTATTGCTGATTATATTAAAAGCTGCGGCGATTGTGATATGAATGTTGAGGAGGATATTAAAGAAGTTCAACACTCATATGGGAGAGAAATTTTCGCACCTGGTGATACAGAGGAGGAAGAAGTTCGGAATATTTATGCTGTTCTACGGTATATTGCAAATGAAAATATTGATGTTTATAATGCAATCGCCATAGGGTATGCCCGTTCCACTTCAAAGTTTCAGGAAAGAGTGAAGGCCTTTAATGATCGCTTTGTTATGATTTTGATTGGTCACATTGAAAGATATTTAACGAAAGTTGGTATTGATATGGGATTAGATGAAAAAATTGTTTATAATGTATCTGTGGAAAACGGTCAGGCTATTATTGCAACAGATGGCTCAACTGTTAATGCAACAAATCAGGTAAAAGCTGATTTGGATGGATTAGAGAAGTTGATTGCGGCAATCAAAGAAAATGCAGATGTACTTGATGTAGATAGCCGAGAGGCTGCTTATGAAAGTCTAGAAGTAATAGAAACCGAAGCTGCCGCAGAAAAACCTAAAAAGAGTATGATTAAAACTGCTCTTGGAACATTGAAGGCTATTAAAGGCACCGTGGAATTTGGCGCATCAGTTGCAGCACTGGCCGATTTTATTGCACCGCTTCTTCCAATGTGATTTAAGGAAGATGAGATGAATCGTATGAAGTTCAACCTACTATTTATAACATTGATGTTGATATAGTATAGGTGGAATAACGCTTGTCGGCATATATTATCGTCTGTGCTAAGTATTGGGTGCAAAAGTGATTTTGTACCACTTCTGTACCAATCTTGTACCAATTGTACGCTAAAACATCGCTGTTTTTGAAGATTTATTACTCAACAATGAAGTTGAAAATGAGTGAAAAGTAACGATTTGAAGCGATTTATAAGGATTCGTCTGGGTGTGTTAGAGCAATCCCCACGATGAAGCCGATTGAGCAGTAAAACACGAAATTAAAACGAAGATACGGCAGCTATGTTGCGTAAAACAACGTAGCTGCCGCTTTTTGTTTCATATAAGGATTTTATGCTACCAATCGGCGTTCCCTGCGGTTAAATCAGCTCGTCGCTGGTGATTATAAAATGCACCTTGATTCAGCATACGCCAAAATTTACGCCAATGATTCATAGCACACGTTCCACCCAACGCAGTGCAGCGTTAAGACGCTCACTTTGCCGGTCATGATGGCCGTAGTCATCCAGCACAGTTTTGGCTCCACATGTCGCTTGCAGGGCAGTGTGGACTCGTTGGGCATAGCTATAGGCATCACACAGGCGGTTGTTGTGGCCTTCGCCCTCCCGGATACCATTTTGCAGATAAACCTGTGCGGAGTAGTTTTTGGGGACATGTTCCTCTATGAAATCGGCAACACCCGGATACCAGAACGACCCACAGAGGGAAAATACTGCAGCAAAGGCATCTGTTTCCCAGAGACTCATGGTTGCAGCCAGACCGCCCAGCGAATAGCCGCCATACGCCAGCTTTTCCGTGTCAAGGGCGTATTCGTCTATAAGCGCCGGGAGAATTTCGTTGTTCAGTTCTCGATGATATTGTCCTAGTTGCCCACCAAAATCCGGTGTGCCCGGTCGAATAGCCGGTTCCGGCCACGGGGTATATTCTGAAAGTCTGTTATTGGGGTATACCCCCACCAACACTGCTCGTTCCGTGCGCAGATTCAACTGCTCAATCAGTTCCCCATCGTTGAGTAGGATTGCAGGATTTTTGCCTTTGCGCAGTCCCTTTTCCGGGAACCGGACTCCAATTCGATGTGAACCGAGATTTAGAATTTCCATCCATAACCGCCCTTTTTTGTTAATTATTACGCAGTGTGGGGTGCTCCCCACATAGACAAACGGCAGCATTTTGTGCTATATTAGCATTGGCTAACCGCTTTTGCACAAAGGAGCTCCCAATGAATCAAATATCCGCGCTTCCTAATCCGCTGGAAATTTTATTTCAGGAATACAATCAGGGCCGAATCGAGTCTGTAGGTTTCCGCAGCTTTACCCTGCACGCTGGTGAGAGTAATAGCTACCGCACCCTGAAAAGTGCACTGATTGTTCCGGTGTCGGGTCGGGCCATCTTCTCATTTGAGCACGAACCTTTCATTGCCAAGAGAGGACTATTCCTGCACGGATGTCCCGACAAGACCCTGACCATTTCGGCTTTGGGCGAGCAGGATTTCCACTACATCAATATGTACTACGAAAACGACCGGCCTTTGCTGTTCTCCCACAAGCTCAAAAATCCGGAACAGACCTTTTCCATTCTGGAGCAGATCCTAAAGCTCCACCCGGACGCTGACATCCGCAGCCAGTACCAGCAAGAAAAGCTGACGGAAGAATTCTTCGCCCAGATTTTCGCAGATTTTCAGCCAGAGGAAACTTACAATGAAAGCCAAATCATGAGCATCCTGCTGGATTTCATCGCAGAGCACTATGCAGAGCCGCTGACGCTGGACGCACTGGCCGAGCAGGTCAATGAGAAAGCTGGACATGTCAGCTATCTCTTTTATAAGTACAAAAACATCCGCCCCATCGATTACCTCATCAATTATCGTGTCCGAATAGCCACTGAGCTTTTGCGTTCCGGCGACTACACTGTGACACAGGCCGCTCATGAGGTCGGCTACCGAGATGCCTGTTATTTCAGCCGCATTTACAAAAAACGGATGGGCTTTCCGCCCACCCGTATTCTGCCATAACCGAAATTTTTGATTTCAGGTTCCGTTAAGATGCACTGTACATGAAGTTGTACAGGGTCTCAGCAGAATCGATGACCCGTGCACCGTAGTCCATTACGTCATCATAATCCATCTCGATGACCTTCTGGTTGGCGATGGCGGGAACCTCCTGCACGACGGCGTTGGAGGTCAGCTGCTCCACCGCGTCGGCATCGGTGGCACCAAAGCGGTCTGCGCGGACGTAGACGATGATATCCGGGTTCATGGAGACCAGATTCTCCAGAGTCAAGCCGTTGCCGCCCTTGTCCAGAACATTTTCAGCGTTCAGGGCATTCAGCATACAACTGCTCATCTTGGAATTGAAGGCCACGAAGGTGCCATCGGCGTAGCCAGCCATGAACAGAACCTTCAGGGGCTCTCCACTCTGGCCACTGATCTTGTCCATCAGCGCGTCGATTCTCTCCTGCAGCTCGTCAGCGTAAGCGTTTGCAGTCTCCTGCACGTTGAAGATCTCGCCGATGTTCCGCACATCCTCTACAATGTTATCCAGCGACTGATCAAAGGAAGCGCTAGCCAGCTCAGTGTAGGCGGGAATGCCCAGCTCCTGATAGGACTGGACGGTGCCGATGCTACTCTCAGTGAACATCAGGGGACCCTTGCCAAGGATCAGATCCGGCTCCGTGGCAAGGATGGTCTCCTTGGAAACAGACTTCTTATCGCCAAGGCTGTTCAGAGATGCAATTTCATCAGCAATGTCACCCTTCAGGGCATTGTCATTATCGAACACGCCGACGATTTTATCCTTGAGCCCCAGCTTGATGAGCAACTCAGTCATGGACAGCTGTGTGGACAGCACCTTCTCCGGTGCATGGTCGTAGGTCATATCCACAGCATTGCCATCAGCGTCATAGATCTGCAGGGTCAGGGGGTAGGCAGTCTCCTCAGCGGAAGAAACGGTGCTCTCGGCCACCGATGAAGCCACCTCAGAGGAGGCGGCAGCAGACGATGCCACAGAAGATGCAGTCTGACCACAGCCAGTGGCCAGCATGACGGCTGCCAGTGCCGCGGCAGCAACACTCAGGGTTTTCTTTTTCATAAAGATTCCTCTTTCTGCGGGGTACTCCCGCGTTTTTGTTATAGATATTGAATCATCAGTTTTCCGTTGATCGGGCTGGGGTAGACACAGGCTTCGACATCAAAGATGCGGTGCAGGTTTTCGGGGGTCATCACCGCTTGAGGCTGGCCCTGCGTTACAATTTCGCCTTGTTTCATCAGATAGAGGTGGTCGCAGAACTGCGCCGCAAGGCTCAGATCATGCAGAGCAGCCAGGACCGTGATCTGCAAATCTTTGATGATTGAAAGGATTTCTAACCGATAACGGATATCCAGATGATTTGTCGGCTCGTCGAGGATCAGGATCTTGGGCGACTGGGTCAGCGCGCGGGCCAGAACCACCCGCTGCTTTTCACCGCCCGAAAGGGACTGGAAGTTCCGGTCGCGGTAGCTTTTCATGCCTACCTTGTCCAGTGCCTCCAAAGCCATCTCATAATCCCGCTCTTTTTCCTGCTCCAGCAGGGAGTGAAACGGATACCGTCCCATCAGGGCGATGTCCAGCACGGTATAGTCAAAATTGATCTGGTTGAATTGTCCCATCACCGCCATGTTCCGCGCCAGCTTTTTGCCGGAAAAGTGTGTGATGTCCTCGTCATCCAGACGAACGATGCCGCTGTCCATCTTTTGTGTGCGGTAAATGGAGCGGAGCAGAGTGGTCTTGCCGCTGCCGTTGGCACCCAGCAAGGCCGAGAATTTCCGGTCCGGCACCTCAATGGAGAGATTCCGAACGATGGGTTTTCCAGCAATCGAAACGCTGACGTTTTTCGCATCCAATTTCATTCAATTGCCTCCAAATCCATACTTTTTACGCACCATCACATAGACGAAGAACGGCGCACCCACCAAGGCAGTGAAGATGCCCACAGGCAGCTCGGTGTTGGGAATCAGACTGCGGGCGATGGCATCTACCCAAAGCATGAACAGTCCGCCGGATAATGCTGCAATGGGCAGTAGTTTTCGGTGTGCTGTGCCTGCAATGGCGCGGGAAACGTGCGGGATAATAAGCCCTACAAAGCCAATCGTGCCGCAGACCGATACAAGTGCACCGGTCAGCACCGAGAGCACCAGCAGGTAAACCAACCGACACCGGAAGGTGTTGATGCCGATGGTGGAAGCTGCTTCCTCGCCCAACATCAGGCCATCCAGCGTCTGCGCCTGCGTCCGGAAAAAGACTGCTGCTGCCAGTACAATCAGTGCGACAAGGCCGATGTTCTTCCATCCGGCACGGGTCAGTGAACCCATCGTCCAGAACTTGATGGACATCATACCGTCCGAATCACCGGCTACTGCAATGATAAAGTTGGAAAATGCGGTCAGCAGCGCATTGACGATCATGCCAGAGAGAATCAGCTTGACTGAGGTGGTCTTGCCATCCGCCGATGAGAGAGCCAATACGAGGAAGCAGGCACCGCCTGCTCCTACAAAGGCCCAAAAGCCGGAGATTACGCCCAGCCCTAAAAAGAGTGAACCGGTGGCTCCCAGCGTTGCGCCTGCCGACACACCAAGAATATATGGGTCTGCCATTGGGTTTTGGACAACTGCCTGCATCACGCAGCCACAGAGCGCCAGCCCGCTTCCTGCTAGAAAGCCCAGAATAATTCGGGGCATTCGGATCTGCCAGACGATCTGTTCAAATGCCACAGATACCGAGGTGCCTGTGTCTGTCCCGAACAGGTGCCGAAGCAGGATCGATAGTGTATCTTGTACCGGAATGCGGACTGCTCCCATGCAAAGCGTAATGATTGCAGAAACAAGCGTTAGAATCATCAATAGAATGATCGTCAGTCGTGTCTTTTTCATATAGAAATCACCCTCTCAAGTGGTCAGAGGTTAGTTTTGACTACCCGAAAAGTATTTTACAGGCTGCTTACAGATTTGTCTATGGACAATTATTTATAATATGGACGATTATTAAAAACGATCGATTGATTTATTCTTTGTCAAGAGGGCTGGCACCGTCCGGCCCTCTCTCTTTTTATAAGCAAAACAAAGCCTGAAACTTCTTGATGTACCGAGAAGTTTCAGGCTTTTTCTTTTATGGATCTGCAAACGGACAGACAGAACTTTCCACCGCAGGAGAAGCAAATGTGAAAAACATGGAGGTTTTCTTACATCTTCAAAACAGACTCCCAGATCTCCTCGACCACCGGAACACCAAGCTCGCGGTTTTCTTTGATGGTGCGCAGCATTCCCTCGCCGGGCCAGCGGACTTCGCCATCCGGTCTGGCCGGGGTGCTGGCCTTGATGTCCGCAAGGATGGCGTTGATGACGGCGTCGTTTTCCTCGACGGTGCCAAATTTAGTGGGGTCGATCGCGATCATGATTTGGGTCAGACCGATCTCGTCGCCGAAGGTCCCGATGGTGTGGACGGCATTGCCGCCGGAAAGGAGAGTGGAAATCAAATCCAGCAGGATGGAGAGGCCGCTGCCCTTCCAGTAGCCGATGGGCAGTGCGCGGCCGCTCTTTTCGATGGCGGCGGGGTCTGTCGTGAGCTGGCCGTCCTCGTCGCAGCCGCCGGGTACGGGCAGCTGCCTGCCGGCCAGACGGGTGCTCTCCAGCTTGCCGTAGCTGAACTGGCTCAAGGCGCAGTCCACCATGACGTGCTGGCCGTCGGAGCGGGGGACAGCGAGGATGAGCGGGTTATTGCCGATGCGGCAGTCTTTGGCGCCCCAGGCAGGCATATTGGGGGCGGTGTTTGACCAGCAGATGCCGATGCAGCCTTTTTCGGCGGCCAGCCAGCCGTAGGTGCCGCCGCGCATCCAGTGGTTGTTGTTGCCCAATGCCACGATGCCGACGCCGTTCTCCTTGGCGAGGGCGCAGGCACGCTCCATTGCGCGCTGTGCGTTCAGCGGGCCGAAGCCGCGGTGGCCGTCCCAGCGCTCCATACTGCCCATGCGGGAGATGCACTCGGCGCGGGCAAGCGGGTCGATCTCGCCCTTTTCGAGGTAGCTCACCACCCGCGGAAAGCGATTCAGACCGTGGCTGTACACGCCGGAAAGGCTGTTCTGGGCGAAAATCACAGCGGCGTCTTTGGCGTCCGCCGGGGTGAAGCCGTGCTTTTCCAGCACGCGGGTGAACTGAGCGACCATTTCTTCGTAGGCGACACGTTTCATAAGATCTCCTCCTGAGCAGTGTTTGAAAAGAATAATGTAAGCGCTTTCTTTGCTTGATTATAGCATGACAAAAGTAAAAATCAAGTGTTTTCAAAAAGAAACGCAGACTTTTCGGCGAGAACTTGTAACCGCTTACATTTTTGGAAACACGCACGCTCCTGAGATTTTACACTTCAACTGCTCTGTCTCTGAACGAGTTCGGGCTGCAAGGTGACGGAGGAATAGTCCTCGCCGTGCTCGATGCGGCTCTGCAGCAGCTGGACGCAGAGCAGGGCCACCTGCTCCGGTTTGTTGTCCACGGAAGTCAATTCCGGCTCGCACAGGCGGGCATAGGTGGAATTATCATAGCCCACCACGGCGGTCTCCTCGGGGACGCGGATGCCCGCCCGGATCAGGGCTTTCAGTACACCGGCAGCGGTCAGATCCTCACCGCAGAGAATGCCGTCCGGGCGGATGCCCTCGGCCAAAAGCTGCTGCACCACGCGGATGCCGTCCTCCAGCGTCTCGCCGGTTTCGATAATATGACCGTCTGCGTCCAGACCGGCAGCGGCCATCCCGGAGAGGAAGCCCTTCGCCTTGGCAGCAGCGCTGTCGGTGGACTTATCCTTGATATAGTAGAGGTTCCGGCGTCCGGTCTTCACCAGATGCTCCACGGCCATCTCGACGCCCCGGCAGTCATCGACCATGACCGAATAGGCGTCCGGCAGAGCCAGCGTGCCGTTGGCAAGGACGACGGGCATTCTGCGCAGAAGGTTCTCCATCTCTGCCCCCTGACAGATGGTGTTGAAAATCGAGCCGACCAGGATGAGGCCGTCCACCTGCTTTTGCGCCACAGCCTGCAGGGTGCGCAGCGTCTCCGCCCTGTCGCCGCCGGTGTTGCAGAGGATGACCTCGTACCCTCTGCGGCCAAACTCGCGCTCGATGGTGTAGGCTGTGCGGGCATAATGGGAATCCCGGATGTCCACTGTGAGAACGGCCACCGTGTGCAGGCTCTTGCTGACCATGCCCTGTGCAATGGCACTGGGAGCGTAGTTGCAGCGTTTGAGCACCTTTTCCACCTTGGCGCGGGTGTCGGCGCGGACAGTATCTTTGTGGTTGAGCACGCGGGAGACGGTGGCGATCGAGACTCCGGCTTCCCGTGCAATATCGTAGATATTCATAGACCCTCTTGTAAAATCAGATGTGGTTGGATGGTTAAAGCATACCCTGCCGCTGTGTGGTTGTCAAGATGAAGGGGAGACGGTGTACCGAAAAACTTGCCCTTGTTCCCGGAGGGAAACTGGGCTATAATAAAACCACTTATTAGCCGGAAGGAGGGGATGCAGATGGAGCTGTTTCGGCGGACACTGGCGGGGCTGCTGATGCTGGTGGTTGCGGTGTCAGTGGGCATCTGGGTGCAGGGAAGGTTTATCGACGAGGTGCGTCTGCCGACTCATACGCGGATGATCGGGGCGACGTATACGACCCTGAGTGACCCGTTTTATGAGACCATCAACGATGAGATCCAGATGCAGATCAAGAGCAACGGCGATCTGCTCCTGGTGCGCGACCCGGGACAAGACCAGGAGAGGCAGAATCAGGAGATCGAGGATATGCTCAATAAGGGCATTGAGCTGCTCATCGTGAACCCGGTGGATTATGTGGGCGTGACGCCTGCGCTGGAAAAGGCGAGGAAAAAGGGTGTGCCGGTCATCCTCATCGACTCCAAGGTGGACGACCCCGAACTTGTCACCTGCACCATCACCTCCAACAACTACGGCGCCGGTCTGCTGGACGCCCGTCACCTTATCAGCCAGACCAAGAACGCCCGCATCGTGCTGCTGTCCAACTCGGATTCGTTCTCCAGCTGGGACAGGCTTTCGGGCTTCTGCCAGACCCTGACCAAAAGCGGCAACGACTACCGGATCCTGGAGCTGCGGGACTGCGGCGGCGAGCTGAACCGTGCCATGCGCGCGATGGTGCAGCTGTTGGAGACATTCCCGCGCATTGACGTCGTGATGGCCGTCAACGAGCAGGCGGCCCTGGGCGCAATGGCGGCGCTGGAAGAAAAGGGCGTGCTCTCGTCCACTTTGGTCTACAGCGTGGACGGCTCACCGGAGGCGAAAGCCCTGATCTCCGAAGGGCTGATGACGGCCACCTCGGCACAGTCGCCCCTCCGCATCGGCCGGATGGCGGCAGAGGTGGTGTACGAGATCCTGGAGGGCAAGCCGTACCTGACCAACATCGTGGTGCCGGTAAATCAGATCACGCAGGAGGATATTCTGCGCTACGGCACGGAGGGCTGGCAATGAAAACTGAGAATTTGTCCATCGGCCTCCGGGTGCTCTACCATGCCATTGAGTGGCTGACGGTGTTTCTGATCCTGCTCATCTTTGCGGTGCAGATCATCACGCCGCTCTACGCGGTGAGAGTTGGCCGTGCAGACTCGTTTTTGCAGCAGCTGCAATGGCTGCCGTACCGCCCCGGTGTGCTTGCCCTGGGCGTGATGCTGGCAGCGGTGGGCACCATCCTGAGCAAGTGCTCCCACGAGGTGGACAGCGGCTTTCTCTCCCGCAGCAGCTGGCAGTTATATTTATTGGAGGGCGTGCTGTACAGTGCCTCGGCGCTGATCTTCCAGCAGAACTGCGACAAAATCGCTCTGTTTGCGATCGTGGATATGGTGGACGACCCGCGCGCTCTCCGGCAGAAGCGCTTTCTGAGCGCCATGATCGTGGTGTACCTTTTCTGCAACATGGACGCCGCCACCAGCGCCCTCCATGCCGTGACGCTGAAACAATACCTGGCTTTTTACAGCCTGCACACCCGCAGCGTCCTGCAGCTGGTGATCGAGAGCCTGTCGGCGCTGGAAATGATACTCTTCATCCTGTACATGGTGCTGTTCATCAGCCAGCAGACCAGCGAGAAACAGGAGATCCTGAACCTGAACCAGCAGCTGCAGCAGGCCAACGAGCAGCTGCGCATCTACGCCGAGGAGAGCGCCCACACCGCACAGGTGCAGGAGCGCAACCGCCTTGCACGCGAGATCCACGACACGTTAGGCCATGTGCTCACGGGCATCACGGCGGGCGCAGACGCCTGCATCCAGATGATGGACGACTCGCCCGAGATGGCACGGCATCAGATGGAGCTGATAGCTGACACCGCCCGCAACGGAATGAACGATGTCCGGCGCTCGGTCAAGGCACTGCGGCCGGACTCGCTGGAAAAAGAAAACCTCTCGGGTGCGCTCAACAAGATGTGTACCAGCATGGCGCAGAGCAGCGGCACGCAGATCCAGCTGGAAGAGTCGCTGGCCGGGCTGACGCTCTCGCAGGATGAGGAAGACTGCGTCTACCGCACTGTGCAGGAGGGCATCACCAACGCCATCCGCCACGGCCACGCCACCCGGGTCCAGGTGCGGTGCCATATCGAGGACGGCGTGCTGGAAGTGTCGGTGAGGGACAACGGCATCGGCTGCAAGAGCGTGACGCCGGGCTTTGGCTTGCAGCATATGCAGGAGCGGATGCTCATGCTGGGCGGCACGTTCTGGTATGAGAACAGCGACGGGTTCTGCATCCGGGCAGAGATCCCTCTGCGCAAGACCCCGGGCAGTGAAAAGAGGAAACAGGAGGAAACGGTATGATAAAGGTGCTTCTGGCCGACGACCAGGAACTGATCCGTCAGAGCCTCAGCTTTGTGATGAGCAAGCAGGAAGACATTGAGATGGTGGGTACAGCCGCCAATGGCTGTGAAGCGCTGGAACTCGTGGAGGAAAAGCAGCCCGACGTGGTGCTGCTGGACATTCGGATGCCCGAGATGGACGGCGTGGAGTGTACCCGCCGCATCAAGCAGGAGTTTCCGGGCATCAAGGTCATCATCCTGACCACCTTTGACGATGACGATTATGTGTTTGACGCTCTGCGGTACGGCGCTTCCGGCTACCTGCTCAAGGGCGTCTCGGTGGACGGCCTGACCAACGCCGTGCGGGAGGCCGCGCGCGGCGGCTCCATCATCGCCCCGGATGTGGCGTCCAAGGTCTTGCAGATGTTCTCCCGCATGGCACAGGGCGACGTGCAGGTGCGCGTGAACAAAAAGAATGCGCTGGAGCTGACCAAGATGGAGTGGCAGGTCATCCGCGAGGTGGGCTGCGGCCTCTCCAACAAGGAGATCGCGGGCAGACTCTATCTCTCCGAAGGCACGGTGCGCAACTACATCAGCAGCATCCTGCGCAAGCTGGAACTCCGTGACCGCACCCAGCTGGCCATCTGGGCGGTGCAGAACCAGAACAGCCAGCCGGAGGCGGACGTATGAGCCGGTACTGGAAAGCCGCGCTGCCCTTTCTGCTGGCAGCGGTCATCATTCTGGCGGCTGCCAGCCGTCCGGTGGTGCTGCACATCGGCTTCCCGTGTGACAGCTATTGGGATGTTCCGGGCGAGAACTACTATACCTTTATTGACGCCGCCATTGAAAAGTTTGAGGCAGAGCACCCCAACGTGAAAGTCGAGTACACCAGCGGCATCCGGGTCGAAGACTACACCGAATGGCTCAGCGGCCAGTACCTGCTGGGGCAGGAGCCGGATGTGATGGTGATCCTTCCCGAGGACCTTGTAATTTTCAGCGATACAGCTTCCCTGCGGGAGCTGGATCCGTTCATGAAGCAAGACCCGGAAGTGGATCTGAGCGGCTTTTACCCGGCGGCATTGCAGGCCGGAGCCGACAAGGGGAAACAGTATGCGCTGCCGCTGGAATGCGTGCCGCAGATGATGTTCATCAATAAGACACTGCTCCAAAAAGAGCACATCCGCATCCCGGATAACGATTGGACGTGGGATGAGTTTTACAGCCTGTGTGAGCAGCTGACGAGAGACACGGACGGGGACGGCATCGTTGACCAGTTCGGCGTCTACGATTACGGCTGGGAAGAGGCGCTGGTGGCCAACGGCTGTTCGCTGTTCAGCGAGGACGGCCAGCACTGCCTGCTGAACCAGAGCGCACAGGAGTCCGCCATGCAGTTTGCACGGAAGATCTACCAGCTCAACGCCGGAACGGATCTGAGCGAAAAGACCTTCGACGAGGGCAGAGTGGCGTTCCGCCCGATGCTGTTTTCCGAGTACCGCAGCTATGAGCCGTATCCGTGGCGCATCAAGCGCTCGTCGAACTTTGAGTGGGACTGCATCGCCATGCCCAGCGGCACAAGCGTCGGCGGCGGCAACTACTCCCGGCTGAGCACCCTCATGCTGGGCATCAGCCAGCGCACAAAGCATTCCCGGCTGTCGTGGGAGCTGCTGAAGACCATTGCCTGCACGGAGGAGATGCAGACGATGGTCTACACCGAGTTGAGCGGCGTGTCCGCCCTGCACAGTGTGACGGAATCGGATGAGGTCGCCCGGCTGCTTCAGCTGGACTCGCAGGACACCGCCTCCCGCGGAATGTCTACTCTGCCTGCCATCATGGAGGATACGCTTGCCACGCCCCGCTTTGCGCGGTATCATCAGGCGATGGAGAGCGCCGACCGCCTGATCACCGAGGCCATGTCGGCAGACAAGAACTTTGAATTGCAGCTGCTGCAAATTCAGCAGCAGCTCGACGTCGCATTGACAAGCTGACAAAAAATCCACGCAGAAAGCCCGCTTTTGTGCAAACTGCTGCATAAAAGCGGGCTTTTATTCGACTATTTGACGAAAGAAGTGACATTTGTCATGTTTTGTTTGGCAGAATGTCATATTCTGCTTGTGACATTCTACAGCTGTGAACAGGACATGAACATGGTATGATAAAGCCATGAAAATCAGATGGGCCTGCGCGAGGCTCATCCGAGAAGAGCAAGATCTGTTTGGAAAAATCAGGAGGAAAAATCACATGAAGAAGATTTCTCGTCGTTCGTTTCTCGCTGTCTGCGGCGCTATGGCTGCAACTGCTGCCCTGACCGCCTGCGGCGGTTCTTCCGCTTCTACCGCCGGCACCGCTGCTTCCGGCTCCACTGCCGGTTCTGCTGCATCCGGTGAGGTCTTTGAGCTGAAGCTCTCCACCACCCAGACCGATACTTCCATGATCTATCAGGGCCTGCAGGCTGCTGCCGACAAGGTGGCTGAGGACACCGACGGCCATGTGAAGGTCACCATCTATCCTTCCAGCCAGCTGGGCGGTGAGGAAGACATGATCGACCAGGCTCTGCAGGGCATGGGCATCGCCGTCCTGACCGACGCAGGCCGTCTGTCCAGCTACGTCAACGACATCGGCATCATGAACATGGCCTACATCGTGGACAACTACGAGGACGGCATGAAGCTGATGGCTACCGATACCTTCAAGGGCTGGGACGCTGACCTGGCCAACAACGGCATCTGCGGCCTGTGCTACAACTACTACGACGGTGCTCGTTCCTTCATGGGCCACAAGGCTTACAACACCCCCGCCGATCTGAAGGGCGCTGTCATCCGCACCCCCGGTGCTGACCCGTACGTTGAGTCCATCTCCGCTATGGGCGCTACCCCGTACAACATCGCATGGTCTGAGGTTTACAACGGCATCCAGACCAAGTCCATCGACGGCTGCGAAGTCCAGTACACCTCCGCTGTTTCCAGCAAGATCTACGAGGTCTGCGAGTACGTCAGCAAGACCGAGCACATCAACCTGTTCAACATGGTCATCTGCGGTCAGGCATGGTTCGACAAGCTGCCCGCCGAGTATCAGGAAGTCATGAAGAAGGACTTCAACGACTGCGCATACAACAATGCTCAGGACATCATCGCTGCTCAGGATGACATGGAGAAGACCCTGACCGACAACGGCATGACCATCGTCGAGGTCGATAAGGACATCTTCCGTGAGGCTGTCAAGCCCGCATACGAGAAGCTGGGCTGGACCGAGCTGCGCGAGCAGCTGTACAAGGAAGCCGGCGTCGAGGCCTGATCCCTTAAAAAGCTGAATCGACCATAACGTAAATGTCCTCCTGCATGGCAGCTCGCTGTGCAGGAGGTATTGTGAATAAGGACGACTTTCTATGAAGAAATTTTATGAAAAAGTCTGTAAGCTGGAAGAGCTGATCGCTCTGATCCTGGTTGCAGGCATTGCGGTCCTCGTCTTTGTTTCGGCGCTGATGCGTACCATTGGCCATCCGCTGAACTGGGCACAGGACGTTGCACTGATCGCCTTCGCATGGCTGATCTTCCTCGGCAGCGACGTTGCAATGCGCGGCTCCGGCCTGATCGGTGTTGATCTGTTCGTCAAGAAGTTCCCCGCCGGGGTGCAGAAGGTTCTGGACATCCTGTTCAAGGTCATCATCGCAGCGTTCCTCTGCGTGCTGATCTACTACGGCTACGGCATGACCACTTCCGGCTGGGCGCGTCAGATCACTTCTCTGCACATCAGCTACAGCTGGGTCACGATGGCTGTGCCTGTCGGCTCCTTCTTTATGCTCATCTCCACCATCCGGAACATCATTGAGCGCGTCAAGACGCCTGCTGGTCAGGAAGTCAAACACGAAGCAGGGAGGGACGTCGGCTAATGTTTATTGCAATCGGTATCTTCTTTGTGTTTCTGCTGCTGGGTATGCCCGTGGCATTTTCCATCGGTCTGTCGGGCTTCTCGTTCTTTATGATCCGCGACCTGCCCATGACCGTTCTGGTGCAGAAATCCATTTCCACTTCTCAGAGCTTTACCATGCTGGCCATCCCCCTGTTCATTCTGGCCGGCAACCTGATGAACAGCTGCGGCATCACCAAGCGCCTGATGCGCTTTGCCAACGCCTGCACCGGCCATATGTACGGCAACATCGGTCAGGTCTCCTGCCTGATGTCCACCCTGATGGGCGGCGTCTCCGGTTCTGCGGTTGCAGATGCTTCGATGGAGTGCCGCATCCTCGGACCTGAGATGACCCGTCTGGGCTACGACCGCGGCTGGTCTGCCGCCATCAACGGCCTGTCCGGCCTGATCGTCGCCACCATTCCGCCGAGCATGGGCCTGATCATCTACGGCACCGTCGGCGAGGTGTCCATTGGCCGTCTGTTCATGGCTGGCTGGGTCCCCGGCATCCTGATGTGCGTGCTGCTGATGCTGGCCGTCACCTGGAGCGCCCGCCGCTTCGGCTACAAGCCCGAGCATGACCATCCGGCTCCGCTGTCTGAGATCCTGAAGGCTCTGCTGGATAGTATCTGGGCCATTCTGTTCCCTGTCCTGCTGATCGTCCTGATCCGCTTCGGCATCATGAGCCCCACCGAGTCCGGCTCCTTTGCCTGCGCATACGCCCTGCTGGTCGGCACCGTGTTCTACCACGAGCTGACTTGGGAGAGCCTGCTGCAGACCCTGCGCGACAGCGTGAAGGACATCACCGTCATCACCATCATTCTGGCGTTCTCCGGCGTGTTCGGCTACGGCATCGTGTTCGATAACATCACTGTCACCATTGCAAACGCTCTGCTGGGCATCACCAGCAACAGCGCGATCCTGCTGCTGCTGGTCGTCGTCTTCCTGCTGATCTGCGGTATGTTCATGGAGACCACCGTTATCGCCCTGATCCTGACCCCCATCCTGCTGCCCGTCATGCGCAGCATCGGCGTCAACGAAGTCGTGTTCGGCATGATCATGATGACTACCGTCACCTTCGGCGTCATGACTCCCCCTGTCGGCACCGCACTGTATGCCGTGTCTGACATCATGGAGTGTCCCATTGAGGAGACCTTCAAGAAAGGCTGGCCCTTCTACCTCGCGATCGTGTGTGTCATCCTGTTCATGATATTCTTCCCGCAGGCGGTGCTCTTCCTGCCGAACCTCGTGTACGGCGCTTAAATCAAGCGTTCCACATCTCTCTGATTCTTCTATCTAATAAAACGGAGCCTGTCTTTCCTGCCTTGGAAAGGCAGGCTCTGTGCCTTTTATGGAGGGTTTTATGAAACCGACGACAGATTTCCCGTTCCTGCTGGACAACCCCCGGGCGTGGCGCACCTATCTGGGAGGCCGGATGCTGGACGCCCTGCACGGTGACTCCAACGGCGAGGACGGGCATTTCCCCGAAGAGTGGATCCTTTCCACCGTCGCCGCCCGCAACGCCGGACGGGAGCAATTCCCCGAAGAGGGCATGAGCCACCTGCGCGGCACCGACGTCACCCTGAAATCGGTGCTGGAAAGCGATACGGAGGGCTATCTCGGCAAGGGCGCGGCACAGCCCACCCTCGGCGTGCTGACCAAGCTCATCGACAGCGCCGAGCGCCTGACTCTGCAGGTGCATCCCGACAAGCCGACGGCCCTGCGGCTGTTCCAGAGCCAGTACGGCAAGACCGAGTGCTGGCACATCCTCAGCGGCCACCCCGTGAACGGCGAAGAACCCTGCATCTACTACGGCTTCCAGCCGGACATGACCCGCGCGCGGTGGGAAGCGCTGTTCCACGCGCAGGATATTCCCGGGATGCTGGCCGGGATGCAGAAATACCCGGTGCATCCGGGCGACACCATCCTGATCGAGGGCGGTATGCCCCATGCCATCGGCGCGGGCTGCTTCCTCGTAGAGATCCAGGAGCCGACGGATTATACGATCCGGGTGGAGCGCACGACGCCCAGCGGCTTTGCCGTGGCCGACAGTATGTGCCATCAGGGGCTGGGCTTTGAAAAGATGTTCGAGTGCTTCCACTATGAGCCGCACAGCCGCGAGGAGATCCACGACCGCTGGTTCATCGAACCGGAAACGGTGCTGAAAACGGCGGGCGGAAGCATCACGACGCTGGTGGGCTATCGCAATACGCCGCTCTTCCGTCTGGACGAAGTAAACGTCTCCGACACCCTGACGGTGGACTGCCCGCCCCGCGGCAGCGGCATCTATGTGCTGGAAGGCGCAGGGAACCTGAGCGCAAACGGCCGCAGCCTGCCTCTGAAAAAGACCGACCAGCTCTTTGTTCCCGCTGGAACGGGAAGATTTACACTGGATGCGGAGGCTCCGCTGCGGGTCCTGCATTTCTTTGGCCCTGAACAGAAACAATAAATTCCAATGTAAAAAAGACCTCCGCAGCCCTGAAAGGCTGCGGAGGTCTTCTGCTATATGGAAGAGGTCACTTCCGTGCGATCATCTCGGTGTAGGCCAGCACCAGCGGGCCGACGCCCTTTGCGTCGTTGCAGACCACCGGCTCACTGAAATAGTAGGCCAGCGAGCCGTCGCGGTGGTCCTTGCCGCCGAGGCCGGCCACGAGGCAGATGCCACCCAGCTGCAGGCTGCCGTCCGGATTCTTGCTCAGATACTTGTCACAGGTGCCGTAGAAGGCTTTCTCGGCCCATGCGGCCATCCGCTTGGGCAGGTAGCCGAGACGCACGCCCTTGAGCACAGCGTAGGCGAAGAGGGCCGTGCCGCTGGTCTCGAGGTAGTTGCCCTCGACGCCGGGGTGGTCCATCACCTGCCAGAACATGCCGGTCTCCTCGTCCTGGAACTTGTGGACGTCCTCGATGGTCTGCTTGAACATCGCCATGATGCCGCGGTACTCGTTGTACAGCTGCTCATCCATCCGCTCCAGCACGTCCACCATCGCCACCATGAACCAGCCCATGGCCCGCAGCCAGAAGTTGGGGCTGCAGCCGGTGACGGGGTCGGCCCAGTACATCTGGC
>ERZ772991.1446-NODE-1446-length-20951-cov-39.974158_pt1 | contig 20951 bp, 20 predicted proteins | sample MGYA00511128_ERZ772991 | MGnify/ENA primary metagenome ERZ772991 (study PRJEB29015, sample SAMEA2737655) | human gut metagenome | biome: human gut; feature: human-associated habitat; material: faeces | place: China | collected 2012 ... | reverse complement strand
ATAAGGTATGCAATATGATATTTGCAATACTCAGAGACAACAAACCATTCAAAATTATTGCTCCTCAGGAGCATATCAAACAATATAATGCTGCTAAATGCGACATAGCTGCATAACCCACCATACACAGTGAGTAATCCTTTTTCTTACATTGAATCGCTTAAAAACTATTAACGATTCCCTAAGATACGTTCATAATAAAAATCCTCAGCATTTTCATATTACAAGTCTACCTATATTTCTATGCTATCTAAGATTTTCCACATATTCTTCCAAGCACAATCCACTCTGATGAATCTCCTCTGCTGCTTCTTTTCCCACATAGCGATAATGCCACGGTTCATTAGCAACTCCTGTAATGCTTGTCTTTCCAGACGGATATCTTTGAATAAATCCGTATTTGTATGAATTATCTAGTAACCAGTTATAAACATCATCACGAGAACATTTAGAAGTATCTGCATTGATATCTACCGCAAGTCCAAGCTGATGTTCACTTGTCCCCGGCAATGCAACCCATTCCATTGCTGTTTCCTCTGCCATGTGTTTTGTATAACCTTCACTGCGATATGCGTCTATCTTGTCATCTAAAATCTGTTGTTGCTCCTCTGCGGTTCTGTAACCATCTCTAACAAACGGATATACCCCCGCATTTCTCGCATCATCAAACATTTCCTGCAAATATGGATAGATTCTGGACTCTACTTTCTGACCATTACTCAATTCCATGAGATCAATTTCATAATCATCTGGAATATAGTTGTCTCGGTTTACTATCATCAACTTCCATCCATACTTATCACTTGCAATGTGATGTTCTTCCTGTTTTATAATACCAAAACCTTGTAGCTTGACCGCATCATTGGTTGCGAATGTATGTCCTACATAAATAATCAAGAAAAGAACGAACAACAGAGTTATCTTTTTCAGAAAACTCTTTTTCCTTTTCATCTACTTAATCTCCGTTTTATGATAGACATGATACATAAGTGGAACCATCAAAACACTTAGGATTGGATAAATGACCAGCATGATTGGTATCGAGCCAACAATCTTACCACCAATATGATATAAATCAAATGTATTGATAATCTCATTGATCTGCAGCAAGCGGTCTGGGAACACACCCAATATTCCCGATAAGCAATCGAAATTTGATACAAACTGTGGTAAAAACAGGATTGCAAAAGGTATTGTAACCGCAACAACTGCTGTATGCGTCTTTGCTGACACAATCATAGACAGAAACAGGCAAAATACTGTTCCAATATATCCGGCAATTACCGTGAGCAAATACAACTGCATATAGGTAATATTGTAAAAAGATTTCCAATGCCAGAAGCCTGTCTGTATCATGACATTTCCACCTTGCGATCCAAGACATCCCAATACCACAATTGAATACAGCGATATTACAATAAAGTAGATAGCTGATACCACGATAAATCCTGCCATGATCTTTGCTCTCGTTCCCCTATCCCTTCCGTATTTTGTTGAGAAAAATATGGAATCTGATTTCCAACTAAATTCATTGGAAAAGATACCTGACACCAAGAATGCTGACACAAGCATAATGAGCATAATAATCGTCTGAGCGTAACTCAGTGCTGATTTCCAGCCATCATAGTCCTCATAGTATAAAGGTACTTTCATCTCACTGTACTGCTCTATCAAAAATGCTTTCTCATTTTCATCGAATAAATCATCGGCATCTTCGGAATTCAACCATTTTTCCAAACTCTTTCCACGGTTCTCATAGATCTGTCCCACTTCTTCTTTCGATAAAGAATCAATCCGATAATAGTTGAAATCTCTAAATTCGCAAAATCCCATATTGATCATGTCCTTTATTTCTGAAAACCCTTGTACCTTGGAATCATGCAATAAGTTAGCAGAATCATCTCCTGGACGAATTGGATATTCTTCACTGATTTTTTTATATTCATCCATAACCGCTTGTAATGCTGCTTCATCTAAAACACCTTCCCACTTCTGCTTTTCTTCCCGCAGACTCTTTGCTGCTGCGATTCCTGTATGAGCTTTGCCATGCTCATCCAAAAAACTGACATTCGTGATTGCGAAATAGCAGGATATCAAAAGTGAAAATAACAACACGACCAATGATACTTTACTGATGCTCTTAGAAAAGATTTTCTTAATTTCATATCTGATCATTCCATCTCACCACCCTTTTCACCAAAATAATATAAGAACACATCCTCCAATGTCGGCTCCACCACAAATGCTCCAGCAATCGGTGGCTCACTGGCAATAATACGAAGGTTCACCATTCCCCTTTCCGCTTTCATATTAGACACCTTAAATTCTTTCATCATCTTTGTTGCATCAGCCTGTGATACTTCACACGCATATACCTTTTCCCGCATAGAAGCAATTGTCTGATCCAGATTTCCCTGCTGCATAATATGTCCATCCTTCATCAGCCAGATTTCATTGGCAATATACTCCACATCTGAAACAATATGCGTCGATAAAATAACAATCCGATCCTCTGAGAGTTCACTAATCAGGTTTCTAAAACGCACCCTTTCCGTCGGATCAAGTCCAGCCGTAGGCTCATCCAGAATAAGAATTTTTGGATTGTTTAGCATTGCCTGTGCAATTCCTGCTCTACGTTTCATTCCTCCGGACAGCTTCTTCATCTTCTTATTTGCTGACTTTGTAAGTCCAACCTGTGCAAGCAAGTCCTTTACCCGTTTACCAGCAACCATTGGTCGAATACCCTTTAAGCTGGCAATATACAGTAAATAGTCTTTTACTGTAAAATCCGGATAGAATCCGAACTCCTGAGGTAAGTATCCAAGCAAATTTCGATATTCTCCATCCATTTTGAAAATATCCTTTCCATCGCACAGAATCTGTCCGCTTGTCGGTGGCAAAAGGGTACAGATCATTCGCATAAGCGTTGTCTTTCCTGCACCATTCACACCTAAAAGTCCATATACTCCATTCTCTATCGTCAGGTTTAAGTTCTCTACTGCCCGAAAGTCACCAAACTTTCTTGTAACATTAACCATTTGTAGTTTCATATAGATTTCCCTCCATTGTCCAACATAAGCGATTGCAGTCATGTATTACCTTATACACAGCACCAATCAGGAAACAGCTTGCTAATCCAAATAAGATACTCCATACAGGAAATGTAATCTTAGCATAAATAAAATCATTCATTGTAACCATCCACCAGATCACACTCCACAAAACGCAAACGAGCATGGATGCTACCTCATTCAAAGCGCTGCTGTTTAACATGGCAAAGCAGATTCCAGCAGCAACGACCATTGGGAACAAAAACTGCACCAAAATATCCATAAACTGCATTCTCATACCCACACAGCACACAAGCAAAAATAGTGTTATCATAAACACATCCGCCACTCCTATCAAAAATACTCGTGCGGAATAGATCTGTCTGAGAGAGTATAGGCACGATGCCTCAATCTGTAAGGAATCACTTTCTTTGTTTCTCCAAAATTCCGGAATGATCATAACGATAAAAAGGACAGAGGAAGTTCCCAGTGTTCTCATCAAATATTCGCTATCATCCAGATAATTCATGAGAAAAAATGTCACTATCAGTAATGCTGCCTGCAACATCCACCATCTCTTTCGGATCAGCCGAAATTGAGAAAATAAAAACTCTCCATAGCTCATCGTATGTTCAGACTGAACTTCCATCATAACTTCCTTCGATTTTTGAATCGTTTCCAGAATCTTTTCTTCTCTTGGAATAACTTTTGTTTCCGTTTTATAGTTTTGCATCATCTTTTTCAAATTCATCAGAATCCTCCTCTCCCAAAAGTTTTATTAATTCTTCTTTTGCCCTTTTGTGGCGGTACTTAACCAGTGGCAAACCAATCTGTAAAATATCTGCTACCTCTTTTAGTTTACAGTCTCCAAAATAGATCAGCAGTATCACTTCTCTTAACTCCGGAGCCAGCCTGCCAAGAGCCTGTTCCACATCCATTCGTTTTTCTTTTCTTTGAATACCACCATCCGAAACCATCTTCCTTTCCAATATTTCCTGCTCTACATTCTCTACCTTCCATTTCTTTGCATAGTCCTTACAAAGATTCCTAGCTATTACATACAGATAATTCTTTGCCTTTCCAATGTGCTGATAAGATGCAATATTTTCTATAAATCGAAGGAAGGTTTCCTGTGTTAGATCTTCTGCTTCTGTCTGATCCAGACAATGATTTCTACAATACAACAAAATTTCTGCATAATATTTTCGTACAAATTTATCAAAAGCATTCTCATTGCCCTGTTTCATTTGTAGAATTAAAAGATAATCATTCAAGTTGCCCTCCTTTCCCATTTTCGTTAATGTATAAACGTTTATTCCATTCTAATATGTATAACGACTGACTGCAAAAAAAAGATAGTCATTTTTCATTAAATTTTTGTATGTGTTTTTGTCTTTTACTTAAAACTACACTCCTCCTCTTCTAATTTCCAATTTATTTTGTTACAATTATAAAAAGGATTACTGAAGCACACAATATGCTTTCACTTCAGTAATCCTACAATATCTTTCATAGTATATTGTTGGTATGCTACGCAAGATTATAATAAACGGGCAGCCCAAAAGTCATTTTCTGTTACAAAATATCTGCACTAATGTGCTGCATTGTATGCCAACTGGTAGTTACCATTTTCATTTGTTGTACCGCCACCACAACTGCACTGACAGTTTGGTACAACTGGCAGCCATGCCGCTGCATACGATACATTACGTCCGCTAGTACATACACAATGGCATCCGCCGTTAACCATAGTTTCAGAACTCATAGGTGTTTTGTTTAAAGGATTTACAACTCTCATAATAATACCTCCTTGATAGTAATGGCTGCCCGATTATTTCTAATTAAACTCTATATCATCAATTTTTTTGACTAAGTCTATATTATTTTCAATAGTCTCGTAATATTTTATAAGCCAACTCTTATACCTTTCTCTAACCTCCTCACAATAACCAGCTTTCCTCTGCACATTAATGCCATTCTGATCATAGCAGTCTGCATAGCATATATCACATAATCGAAGTGCCCAGCAATTTGAACAATTCCTTATTGATTTTTCTTCATATTCGTGTAAGTAATATTTTTTTATTGCTTCCGTATCAACCCCATTGTCTACATTGCCAATACTAGGGGAATCTCCAACACGCTCACATACCTTATATGTTCCATCCGTACATACATATAATCTTCTTTGTCCAGGGATACAACAACCATTACAATAACTAATATTGATTGGTTCGTTGAAAACAGGTCTATTATGTATTTTCGTTAAAGAAGCCTCTAACACATTTGTATAAAGATTCATTCGATTAGTAATAAAATCCTTATTTTTTGATCTACTTTCCGCCCATTGAAACCAATTTACTGGAGCATTTACATCATACCCTTTTTCTTGTAACTCCAAATAGTAGCTTTCCGGAACAGTTCCTTTACTTGGATATGAAGCTTGCACATTCGTTCCCTCTGGCAGAAAATCCATATTCGAAAAAAAATCATTTATTTTGTCAAATCGTTCTTCCGTATATGGTGGCATTAACACAGAATTAAATGTAAGGGTGATGTTTCCATACTTTTTAGCTGAAGCGGCAATGTATTTTAGTCCTCTATATGCATCATCAAAAGTATCACGATTATTACTGTATACTCGCGCCATGTTATGTATTTCTGCTGGTCCATCCATGCTGAGAACAATGCTAAGATTTGGAACTTGTCCCAAATAATCAGCAATTTCCTCTGTCATTAATGTCAGATTCGTGGTGAACGAAAAACTTAAGTTACACTCTGTCAGATTAGCTATGGCATAATCTATACATTGTTTCATAACTTTAAAATTGACCAGTGGCTCCCCACCATAAAATGTAATTGAAAAATGATCTGGATGTCTATGTGCATACGCATAGTCAATTGCCTTTTTCGCTGTTTCAAAGGAAATATCACTCGTATTAAAGTCTCTGTTTCCTTCGTAATAATCATTATAAATGCAGTACTTGCACCTAAGATTACACTTACCTGTTAATTCAATAATCAACTGCTGCACCTGCATGCTTTCATCTTCGTAATATCCATCTAACTGAACAAAATGTTCAATTTCTGGATTTTCAAGCAAATGTTCTGAATTGATGCAATCTATGAACTTTCCATCCCTGTCATACATCTCAATCACTTGCCGAACCACATCATTACTTTTATTTTGATCAAACAAACTTGAAAAAATTTCTTTTTCTCCTAGTTCCAACTCAACGACCTTCCCGGTACCCGTATCATAATAATAGTCCTTGTTTTTTGTTGAAAATGGCATTCCCATTCTGTTTATTTTTCCATTTTCTTTTAATTGTAAAATTGTATTCCATTTTTCCCAAATCATTTTTTCCTCCATTACCCTATGTTCTTTAATGTATTTAACTGTTCTGAGTATAATTCAAAATACTTTCCTTTATTTTCAATTAGTTGGCTATGAGTCCCTTGTTCTATTACTCGACCATTATCTATAACGATTACCTCATCTGCCATAGATATACTTGAGAAATGGTGTGTAATAAAAATGTTGATTCCACCTTGAAAATATTGTTTAATATTTTTCACTATGCAATTTTCAGACTCAATATCAATAGCAGAAAAGGGTTCATCAAGTATCATCAAGTCGGCATTCCTATTGAAACAACGAGCTATTGCAATTTTCTGCCATTGTCCTTGTGACAATTCTATGCCACCGCTCCATTCACGCATTAACTTTGTTTTTATACCCTTTGGAAGTTTTTTTATTAATTCTTTCAAACCTGCACACTGTAATGCTAGATCAATGTCCTTATCTTGTGTATTATCCAAGTCAGATAAAACATTTCCTTCTATTGTGAATGGATATTTTATAAAATCCTGAAAAATTGCACCTATATGTAAATAGTAATTTTCCATATTAATTTCATCGAGTTTTAAACCATTTAGCAAGATTTCTCCTGTTACTGGCGTATATAACCCCAGTATCAGTTTTAATAATGTTGTTTTTCCTGCACCATTTAACCCAACAACGGAATACGTCTTTCCTCTTTCAAACATCAATGATACATTCTTTATTGCCATGACAGTTTGACCTGGATATGAAAAAGATACATTTCTAAACTCAATACTCTCAATCGATGAAATTTTTTGCTTGCCAGCCTCTTCGCATATCACCTCTACTTCATCAACTCGTTTGAGAACCTGTAAATACAATACATTGTCCTGAATTCTGGCTAATTCATTTAAAAAAGCCATTAGTGAACTTTTTAAGTTTTCCTGTGAATTCAAATACAATACAATTGATCCTACCGGTTGATACTGTGATAAACACAATAAAAGTATCCATGCCTTAATTAACAAGGTGATCATTTCATCAAAGAACTGAGCTACTGTTCTCTTTATCGAAATTCGTTTTCTCGCTTTTTTATCTTGCGAAATAAAACTTTCAAAGCAATTATCTATATATTTGAGAATTTTATTTCCCATATTATACAACTTAGTTTCTTTTATATATTCATTCTTGATAAGTAACTCTTTCAGATAATCAATGTGTCGCAGTTTCTCAATTCTCGTATTTAATGTAATAAACCAATGCTTGTTTGCTTTTATTGAAACATATAATGCTGGCAAAGCGCCAAATACAGATAATATAATAATCTTCCAGTCAAAATATATTAAAATAACTATAAAACTTATTATCTCTACGCCATAATATAAAATTTCTGTTATAGAATCCAATAAACCCATACAATTTTGTGTCGACCTTGTAATTGCAATATTGACATCATTATAAATGCTTGAATCATCATATTTTTGCATAGGAAGCTTTAATGTTTTATTTAAAACTTTATCCGTTATGAATAAATTCATTTGATCGCTATATGTCTGTTTAACATATTGAAGAACTATATTAAATATATATCCTCCAAATGGAATTAATGCTAGCAATACTAGATAGCTCCAATCAACCAATGTGATCTTTATTCTCGTATCCAGGCATACCAAACGATCCAAAAACATTTTCCAAACAATAGCGTTTAATGGTGAAACCATTCCACTTGAAAAACTCAAAAGCAATAATACAAAATATTTGCTTTTTGATGCGGCAAGCATCAATTTGTTGCCATATAAGAACAATTTAGTATAATGTCTTACATCTATTTTTTCTTTCAAGTATTTTCACCTCCCTACTATCTAATAATGATTCTTATATCTTCTTTCAAGCTCCGTACCAACTTTGCATTTAGACTATTATCCATCATATTAATCAATTCAGTGTCTGTGCTTACTTTTAATACAGGAACACCATATGCAACTTTTTTAATAAGTAGATTACGAATCGTATCCTTATCCTCAACATACTCCTTTTTTAAATCTGTAAGCATTTGATATAATTCAATTTTACAATGCATATATAAATCACTAACATCTTTATAATTAAGCTGTCTTATCTCATGTATCAATAACGGCACATCATTTAACAACATATTTTTTGCATGAATTAGTAAATATCTTTCACTAAATGAAAAATACTTTTCTTCAACACCTTCTATACAGAACCAAGTTCCTAAATACTTTTCTAAGAAATATTCCCAAACTATCAACTGTAAATACTCTTTTTTATCAAGTATGATATCTAAGGGCATATAAAAATCAGCCTCATAATATTCTTTTTTTTGCTCCACCTCTAGTTGTACTCGTACAGTTGGAAATTCATAACCTCGTCTATATTTTTCATATTCTCTTTGGCACATTATCTGTTTATCTATTTTATCCAAATTCAACTTATCTAATTGAAAAAAATAAATTTGATCTTCTGCTAGTATTCCACTGAGCCATTCCATTACATCTTCTAAACTAATCTCTCGTATATCCTCAATTTTTCCAGCAGCATAGTTTTTTACTCTGTTATCAGTAATAAATCTAACTGCAGATTCACCCGCACAAATTTTTGAACTTAAATTTTCACATTCAGAAATAACTTGATGCTTGGCAATCTCTACTCTATCTTCTCGAACAATACTTTTATCCTCAATCATTGATTGAATTTTGTATAGGCTGTCCTGTTTCTTTGATGCAAAATACAGGACAGCATGATCTATACAGGTATATCCAAAAGTCGTATATGATTCATCATTATCAAAGCATGATAACAAACACATATGCTCTCCAACGTGTGCTAACCCATGCAATTTGCATTCCTTTTCCGAGCCTCCAAGAATAACACAGACTAAATGATTATAATTTTTATCTTCAATATGACTATACATCCTATCTGCTTCCTACTTTCAAATCTATTATTAGGTTCTCAACTTTAGTTTTATATTACACCAATATTTATCCAATAAAATATCATCGTAGAATTTCCGAATTTAAATGTAATTTTTCATTTTTCTATGTTTACCTTCAATAACTGAAACAGATATTAATTATTTTATGCATGAAAAAACGCTGGAAACATCCAGCGCCTTTTCTCAACAATTCCGATTTTTCTCAAGTCATTACCTTTTGATTACTTACTGAAAAGATTTTTAATTCTTCTTGGTTGCTTAGGCTGATGTAAACAGTACATACATCTGCTGTTTACAGCTACCTTTGCTGATCCACGAGCTGCCTTCTCCAAAAGTGATGCTGTAAAGTTTTTCTTATCATTGGTAGTCATTTTATTTTACCTCCATATACAAATTTTGTTACAGCATACACCATTCTTTTGCACTTTTAGACCACCATGTTGAAAATCCGATACACCATGTAATTTTTCCTATTTATAAAGTATTTTCTTTCATTTTCTCACAATAATACTATTATGTGCGTATTTCATTTACTCTGTTCTGTTGTTATCTTATTTTACATTTTTGTGTAAAACTATAAATAGAAAGGAAAAGTATCATATGATAGGAAATCGTATTCGTGAACTAAGGAAGAACCTCAATATGTCGCAAGAAGCTCTTGCAGAGAAAATAGGCACTACACAACAAGCGGTAAGTCGTATGGAAACTAACGCTTATGACATTCCTTCTGATTTACTCATACAGATATCAAAATATTTTAATGTCACTACTGACTATATACTTGGAATTTCTGATATTAAGCGTGATTATAATGGACAGCATCGCATGAACCAAGAAATGGACAAATGCTATGATATCGTCCTACGCTATCAAAACCTTTCTGCCATCAATCAAAGGACGCTTCGCTGTCTGTTGGAACGTCTTGAACAAGCACAGGCAGAAAGTAATAAACAATCTACAAAGGACGTAAATATAAATGCTGAAGATAGCAATATGTGATGATGACTTAAAATTTACAGGAGAACTTGAGACACTTGTGATGAAAGAATGTCAACGTTCAAGCACTCGCTGTGAGACAGACGTATTCTCAGACGGTAAGAATCTCCTAGAAAGTTTCCAACAGGGAGCACATTACCAACTTATTTTCATAGATATTGAGATGGCGCATCTGGATGGAATCACAACTGCACGTAAAATTCGTGAAATAGATCGTACCACCCTACTGATTTATGTATCTAGCTATGACACCTATTTGAAAGAACTGTTTGAGGTAGAACCCTTCCGTTTTCTCTCCAAGCCATTAAATCAAGGTCTTTTTGCCCGTTACTTCAGGGAAGCCTGCAAGAGAATCAACGAAACTGATGTATTCTATCAGTTTACCTTTAACAAGCAGATCCATAAAGTTCCGGTAAAGGATATCGCATATTTTGAGAGTTCAAACCGAATCGTATATGTCAATCTCAAGGACGGCTCCAGTGAACATTTCTATGGAAAACTAGCGAATGTAGAAAAGGAATTAGCACAGAGTCGGCAGTACTTTCTGCGTATCCATCAGTCCTTCCTTGTAAACTATGATTACATTACGAAAATGAACTTTTTCAATGTCACAATAGGCTATGCCGGAACGCAAATAGAACTTAAGATCAGTGAAGATCGCCAAAAGGAAATACGAAATCAGATTTGTAAAATTGCCGGCGGAAAGGCTGTTGTAGAAGAATGACATCATATTTTAGTTTAATTCCAGAATTATTCCTTCCATTACTCCAGCTACTCATTCTTCATAAATATATGAAAATATTCTTGGGAGCCGGTAATAATCATGTACAAGAACATATTGAGTGGGGAATTTACTATATTTTTCTTCTTATTAACAGTATTGGAAATTTCCATTTTCCGCCCAATCTGCTATTATTCGGGAACTTCTTTTTAATCTTTGTTATCAGTGCTACAACACGCAAGATAAATCTACGTCACTGTTGCATATTCGCTTTCTTTATGTGTACCGTATGGATGTTAATTGAGGTCCTTGTAATGATGCTTTTGCAAACCATTGGTTTTGAATCTACAGTACTACAGAATGCTGGAAGTTTTATTTCAAAGATGTTTATGCTCATTTTTGCAGTGGTAATACGACACACAATCAAGGATAATCATGATTCGCCAATTCCATTGCGATACTTTCTGATTATTCTTCTAGTACCTGCAAGTAGTATCTACATTATGCATAACATTTTTCTTATTGCAAATGCCCATACCGAGTATATACTTTTCTCTGCAATCGCTAGTTTTATTTTTCTAATAGTCAATTATGTTATTTTTGAGATTTATGATTGGATACGCCATAATGCCGAACTTCGGGAGCAAAATCGGTTATATATACAGCAATTAGAGCTATGCAGTCAACAAGCAAAGGAGCGTGAGCTTCATAATCTTGAACTTCGCAGAATCCGACATGACTTGAAAAAGCATCTTTCCGGCTTACTCGGAATGTTACAAGCCAAACAGATAAATGAAGCAAAGGGATACATAACTCAATTGTTGAATGATGGCATCATCAATTGTCCTGAAGAAGTCTCACATAGTGGCAACATAGTTGTAGATTCGCTCATCAATCATTCCTGCGCTTACGCTCAGAAAGATCAGATTGATTTTGACATCAATGTCTTTATTCCCACCACGCTTCCTTTTGAAAATGGACACATTGCTATTATATTGGGGAATCTGATGGAAAATGCGCTAGATGCTTGTCGTGAAATTCCAAATGGCAAGCGGTACATCTATCTCGATATTTCCTACGCCAAAGAGGTCCTCCAGCTAATCATTCGTAACAATTATCAGATCAAGCGTAAGAAAGACCGTCATGGAAATTACCTTACTACCAAAGCGGACCGACTCCACCACGGCTTGGGGCTAGCATCGATTCGTCAAGCAGTCGAACATTACCACGGTCAAATGGAGATCACTGATAAAGATAATGAATTTCAAGTCGTGGTCATTCTATATGGTGCTGACTCGAACGAACAACCAACCACATAACTTATTAAATATCAAAGGACTATACTATGGAATATATCTCAAAAAAACTAACGGACTATATTTTAAAGAAAGGAATGATTACCGAGGAATTAACTGAAGTATATGAATATGGATTTCAATGCTTTTTAGAATTTTCTCTGAGTACTCTGTGCAGTATTATCATTGCAATTTTTCTAAATATGTTACCCGAATGCCTTTTCTTCTTCCTGATTTTCATTCCAATGCGATCATTCGGCGGTGGCATACATATGAAAACATACCTTGCCTGCTTTATTGGCTCCTGTCTGTTATTGACATCAACCATGCTTGCAGTAAAATATTTATCTGTTCCAATCTATTTTTCTTTGGGATTGTATATAATTTCTGCTATCTTAGTTATGATAATCGGACCTGTGAATCATCCGAATCGAGAAGTGGATTGCCAAGAGAACCATACCTTCATGCGGAAGACATACCTCACACTGCTACTCAGCCTTATATGTGCTGTATTTTTTATTTACATTAAATCTACAAGATATATGTTTCTTCAAGCACTCGTGTTTTTTATTATATTTGTGACATCGTTAATCGGTCGGTTACTGTATAAGGACTAATCTCTCGCCTGCAGAACCTTCTGAATCTTTTATTATAATTCCTGTAGCCTCTGGAAATATTGTTCCTTCAGAGCTGCAGGGACATAATTATCAAGCGTTCTTATATCATCATAATCTTTCTCTTTCACAGACCTACGATTCTCATAGAACCACTGCCAACACCAATTACGCAATAAACTTTCTGCCAGCCTCTCCGGGCCAGAAAAGACCTCATCTATCATAACTGACTTTACATGTCCACTTTTTGGTAGTGTCAAAAGCGTTACCGGATCAATACTCGGACGTCCCATGCCATCCGAATAAGTATCACGAACAAGGTCATAAATAAATGACCAGTCGATTGCTTTATCGATAATTCGAAGAAGATGATCCTGTGGAACACGATCAACGCTTGTGACAATATTCCTGTCTGTTGCCATTTTGGAAAATCCCGATTCATTGAGATTTCAAGTTTAACGCTTTATATACCTTTGATTCTTGCTATTAGGCTTATCTGGAATAGTACGTTCCACCGCCCCAATATTTAATGCAGGATCCATATAATTCTTTCTAAATGTCTCACGTGATTTAAGCCCTAGCTGTTTCATTAAAGAAACGGCTGTATATGGCACATCGAATTCCATTATCTCAAGCAAACGTTTTACATATTCTGATTCATCATTAGTGGATTTACGAACTTGTTCATTCACTTCATCAAGAATATCATCTATACGCTCCAACATAAATTCAATAAAAACATTCGAGTTTCCATTTACGTGACACTCTGAAATTGCATTGTAATAATCATTTTGAAATTTTTCTATCTGGCTTTCTAATGGTATATAGGCAAATACTGGATTCCATTCATTTAATAACATGGTATGCCATAGTCTTGCAGTTCTTCCATTGCCATCTGAAAACGGATGAATAAATACAAATTCATAATGAAAAACAGCTCCCATTATCAATGGATGTACCTCTTTTCTATTTGTACTCATCCAACCGAATAAATCTTGCATTAGTGAAGGTACAAACTGCGGTGGCGGAGCCATAAAAATACAGGTATCACCATTAAAAACACCTTCATCACCATCTCGAAACCTTCCTGCGTCATCTTTTAATAGGTATTCCATAATTCCTTGAACTTTTTTCAGATCATCTAAACTATATGGATTGACCTTTCCAATCATTTCATACGCTTTGTACGCATTTTTAACCTCTTGAATCTCCTGCTCTGGTCCAAGAACCATACGACCATTTATGACATCTTTTGTTTGTCCTATAGTCAACGAATTGGCTTCAATTTTCAATGATGAATGCACCGATTTAATTCGATTATTTCTCCTTAAATGTGGCTTATTATCCAAATTGTGGTATATCTCTATTCTCCCTAGCTTAGTCGAAATAGATGAAACCAGATTAAGCATTTTTTCTGTTATAGTATATGGTGGTTTATATTCTTCCATAGATCGCCTCATCTTGCTTATTATCTTGCTTATTATCTTACCATAATTATATATCTTTATACAATATCCATCTACAAATATCCACAATTTTAATACCTTCATACTGATAATTTTTATTACCATTTTTTGAAAATAATTCTTTTTTTGGTAATAGATTCTTTTTCCCAAAGAATCCTAAAAAGGTGGACTGCTACACATAGCAATCCACCCTCTGCCTTATTACAATTAATTTGTAACTATCCGATTTGTCTGACGAGATTTATCATTTCGATTGCACCGAGTGCACAATCATATCCTTTGTTTCCGGCTTTTGTTCCGGCTCTTTCTATTGCCTGCTCGATGTTTTCGGTTGTCACTACTCCAAACATTACCGGGATTTCCGACTCGAGTGATACTGATGCGATTCCCTTTGATACTTCGTTGCACACATAGTCATAGTGGCTTGTTGCTCCTCTGATTACTGCTCCGAGGCAGATGATTGCATCGTATTTTCCACTTTTTGCCATCTTCTTTGCGATGAGTGGTATCTCGAATGCTCCCGGCACCCATGCTACGTCTATGTTTTCCTCCGGCACGTCGTGTCTTACGAGTCCATCCTTTGCTCCTCCTAAAAGCTTTGATGTGATAAATTCATTGAATCTTGCTACTACGATTCCTACCTTGATTCCATCCTGTGTCATTTTTCCTTCGATTACGTTCATTTTTTGTTCTCCTTATGTTTTTTATTTTTACTCAGATGAGTTTATCTGCAATTATTAACTATTTAGAATTTGTTACTATTCAGAAACCCCGCACACATTGCAAAAACGCTCGATGCGGTGTACTAATATGAGAGTATGTGTCCCATGCGGTTCTGCTTTGTTTTCAGATAAAACAGGTCATGTGCTGTGGCGCTCATCTGGATTGGCACACGCTCGCTTATTTCCATGCCAAACTCTGAGAGCTGATATACCTTGTCAGGGTTATTTGTGAGAAGGCGCAGACTGTGTACGCCAAGCTCTCTTAATATCTGGGCTCCGATATAGTACTCGCGCTCATCTCCGGCAAAGCCAAGTGCCAGATTTGCTTCGAGTGTGTCCATTCCCTGCTCCTGAAGCTCATAGGCCTTCAGCTTATTTATCAGGCCGATGCCTCTGCCCTCCTGACGCATATAGAGCAGTATTCCTCTGCCCTCCTTGTCTATCTGTCTCATGGCTGCCTCAAGCTGCTGACCGCAGTCGCAGCGCTGTGAGCCGAATACATCTCCTGTGAGACACTCAGAGTGTACTCGGCAGAGCACATCTCTTCCATCTGCGATTTCGCCCTTTACAAGTGCCACATGATGCTCTCCGTTTAATCTGTTGACGAAGCCATATGCCTTGAATTCGCCGTATTTGGTAGGAAGCTTTACCTCTGTGACACGGTCAACGAGCTTTTCATGTATCTTTCTGTATTCCTGAAGTGCCGCTATTGTGATGAATTTGATGTTCCATTTTTTTGCAAGCTCCATGAGCTCTGTTGTGCGCATCATGGTACCGTCCTCACGCATTATCTCACAGCACAGTCCACATTCCTTTAGTCCTGCGAGCCTGCACAGATCGACTGTTGCCTCTGTGTGTCCGTTTCTCTCCAGTACGCCGTTTTTCTTTGCAAGAAGCGGAAACATGTGGCCCGGACGTCTGAAATCCTCAGGTTTTGCGTCATCAGAGACACATTTCATTGCTGTGATTGAGCGCTCTGCTGCGGAAATGCCTGTTGTTGTTGAGACATGGTCTATTGAGACTGTAAATGCTGTCTCATGATTGTCTGTATTTTCCTGCACCATCTGCGGAAAACGAAGCCTCTTTACATATTCCTGCGACATCGGCATGCATATCAGCCCCTTACCGTGCATCGCCATAAAGTTGATGTTTTCTGTTGTGGCAAATTCTGCCGCACAGATGAAATCGCCCTCATTCTCTCTGTCCTCATCGTCTGTGACAAGTATTATTTTTCCTGCACGAAGCTCATCAAGTGCTTCTTCTACTGTGTTGAATTTCATTTTTTATGTCCTCGTCTTTCTATTGTGATTTTATAGCTATTCAATTGCGCGTTTTGTTAAAAGCCGTATTTTGCCAGGAAATCTCTTGTTATTCCATCCGGTTGTTTTTTATTTTCGCTGGATTTACGTGAAGCATTTTCCTTAATTGTCTGTGCTCCTATTATTTCCTCCGGTTGCCCTTTACACAACAGCTTCTCAACATATTTTCCTATGATATCTGTTTCCAGATTTACGACAGCTCCCACTTTTCTGTCTTTTAGCACTGTCTGGCTTACAGTGTGTGGTATCGCTGATATCGAGAAATTATCCTGTGCAACCTTTGCGACGGTGAGACTTATTCCATCTATTGTGACGGAGCCCTTCTCGACTATATAGCGCATGAGCTGTGGTGTGGCCTGTATTGTATACCAGATGGCATTGTCATCCTTTTTGACCTCCACAATCCTGCCTGTTCCGTCAACATGTCCCGACACTATGTGCCCGCCAAATCTGCCATCTGCGGCCATCGCACGCTCCAAATTGACATGTGCTCCTCTTAGCGCATTTGCAAGCGATGAGCGATTTAGTGTCTCGTGCATGACATCCGCTGTAAACGCATGTGGCATGAGCCTTGTGACCGTGAGGCAGATGCCGTTTACCGCTATGCTGTCTCCGACCCTTGTTCCAGCTAGCACTTTTTCAGCTCTGATTGTAAGTACTGCTGAGTTTGCTCCACGTGAAATTGTATCTATTGTTCCAACTTCTTCAACTATTCCTGTGAACATTTTGTATTGCCTTTCTTTTTCTATATTTTCCTCACACTCATTTGCATAATTTACATGGTAAATTGTTTACAATTGTTTCCGGTTTCACCAAGGCGAAACAGTAACAATTACGTCAATTACACAACATCACACTCGATGAGGAAATCATCACCAAGCTTTGTTACCTTACTATTTCCAAGCATCACAGCATGTGCCGGTGAGTCGGTTCCCATTCCCTCTATCGGTGTTTTTGCATTCGCTCCGCCGAAAAGCTTTGGTGCAATGTAGGCGTACACCTTATTCACAATCCCGCTCTCTAAGGCTGACCAGTTGAGTATGCCGCCTCCCTCAAGTAAAATGCTGTCTATGCTTCTTTCGCCGAGCTTTTGCATGAGGTCATTTAAATCAATGTGACCATTTTTTTCAGCTACATACAGAATTTCTATTCCGTTTTCTTCATATTTACCGATTTTTTCTTCTATACTTACTTTTTCAGTTTCAGGCAAGGCTTCTGACTGTGCGGTTTCACGATATCTCTCACTGACTGCAACTATCGTCGGCACTTCCTTTGCTGTCTTTACTATCTGCGATTCCAGTGGAAGCTTAAGGTGCGTATCACATATTATGCGGATTGGATTTACTCCGCCCTCGATTCTGCATGTAAGCAGTGGATCGTCTGCAAGCACTGTTCCTATTCCTGCCATTATGGCTTTATATCTGTGGCGCAGGTTTTGCACATGTTCTCTCGCTTTTTCTCCTGTTATCCACTTTGAAAGCCCTGAATGTGTGGCTATCTTTCCGTCCATCGTCATGGCATATTTCATAGCGACATATGGACGTCCGGTCTGTATAAAGTAAAAGAATACTTCGTTCAGCCGGTCGCACTCTTCTTTGAGCACATTCGTGATAACCTCTATCCCATGCTCTTTAAGAATTTTGATACCGCCTCCGGCGACAAGCGGATTCGGGTCATCCGAGCCCACATATACTCTTTTTATACCGGCTTCTATCACTGCCTCCACACACGGTGGCTGCTTGCCATGATGACAGCAGGGCTCGAGAGTCACATACATATCCGCTCCCTGTGGCGATTCCTTGCAATGCTTTAACGCATTTCTTTCTGCGTGCAGCTCTCCGTATCTCTCATGCCAGCCCTCTCCGATTATCCTGCCGTCCTTTACTATCACAGCTCCGACCATCGGGTTTGGCGAGGTATATCCCATGCCGCGCTTTGCAAGCTCAATCGCCCTTCTCATATATTGTTCATCAGTCATTGGGTTTCCTTTCTGCATATTCTTTATATGCCACAACATACATCTCGAATTCGCTTCTTTTTCCACTAAAAAAGCCCCAAACTATTAATGTTCAGGGCCCAATAATTTCAAATATCATGATTTCAAATACCATATTCTCAATTAAATATATGCTAGCTGCATTTTATGATATGAGTGTCAAAAGGTATTTTGAAATAAAAAACTCCGGAATGTATCAAAACACTCCAGAGTAGATATCTGTTATAACTATGTATTCACATCTTCTTTCATCCAGACTTTACTGTCGGCCTCGGAATCTCACCGAATCATGCCTTGCGGCTCGTGGGCTATACCACCGGTAGGGAATTGCACCCTGCCCTGAAGAATAATTATTTAATTAGCTTACGCTAACTATAGTAAACCTTCGTGGCTTGTATGTCAAGATTATTTTTTATATTCAATATGATACCAATATGATATATATGCTTATTTCCACCTACCTTATAACTACCTTTTTATGATATAATCTAAAAATCTTAAAATTTTTTGTAACAAAACAATCCTTTCTACGTCTAACCTATGAACAAAGGAGGTGACAGTTCTGGATTATGAGAAATTGTACAATTCCTATTACTTGCAAGTATACTCATATGTAATGACAATTGTAAAAAATCAACATCAGGCTGAGGAAATTACCCAGAATACTTTTTATAAGGCCATGATCGCAAAGAAGGCATATGCCGGCAAATCAAGTGAGCTTACCTGGCTTTGCAGCATAGCGAGAAATCTGGCAATGGACGAATGCCGAAAAAACACAAAATTTACAGAGCTTGATGAAGAGCAGCTCAAACAGCCCGATAACATGGTAAAAAGCTTGGAAAATAAGGATACCGCTCTCCAGATTCATCTTATACTGCACGAGCTTGATGAGCCCTACAAGGAGGTCTTTCAGCTTAGAATATTTGGTGAATTGCCATTCTCCCAAATAGGCATGATATTTGGAAAAACAGAGAACTGGGCACGGGTAACTTACCATAGAGCCAGACTGAAAATCAAAGAAAGGATGGATATCAATGAATAATCCAATTACACAATCAACCGATGAAACCTGCAATATAGTTCAGGATTTACTCCCACTATATTATGACGATGTATGCAGTCCCTCAAGCAAAAGGCTTGTCGAAAAACACCTTAAGGCTTGTGAAAAATGTCAAAATACATACAATGAGCTAAAAAACGATTCTATTGATTCAATGATAAAAAAAGAGGCCGACAGTGTATTAAAGCAGCATGAGAAAAAAGAAAAAACTGCTGCCTATAAGGCCGGAGTCATAATAGCCGGACTACTGCTTATCCCAATACTCATCACATTCATAGTGTGCCTGTCAAATGGCGATGGTTTAAATACCTTTGCGGTGGTAACAGCATCTATGCTTCTTGTAGCTGCAATGACAGTTGTTCCACTTATGGCACAGCAGAAAAAACTGACCAAATGCATAATCTGCGGTGTTTTTGCTCTGCTTTTGATATTCTTTTTTGTTGACAGAATGTATAGTTCAAATGAATTTATGCTTTGGTCTGTTCCAACTATATTTGGATTATCAATTGTTCTCTTTCCGTTTGTCATCAAAGGAATTGAGCTTCCACCTGCTTTGTCAGACAAAAAAGCTCTTATCACTATGCTGTGGGATACCCTATGGCTTTTCCTCACAATCATTGAGGTGTGTGGCCATACAAACGATGTTGCCGGAATGAAGGCCGGCTGTATTATAGCATTTGTCTTTGTACTTGCAGCCTGGCTCATATTCTTTGATGCACGATATTTAAACGCAAACGGATTTATAAAATCCGCAATTATAGTTTTGATAGCTTCGGTTTGGACAGCTTTTGCCGATGACATATGCGAGTTTTTAATTTTTGGCACCAGACAAATCACTATAAAGTCCGTGAATTTTTCTGACTGGACTTCCAATATCTGCGTGAATGCCAATGTTTACGCTATTGTGCTTGTGTCCGGGGTTATTATCGCTTCTATACTTTTTGTAGCAGGTGGTATCAGAGCATTGGCTAATAAAAAATAAATTAGTTTTCTCTTTAAAATATTATTACAAAACCCCTCCCACAGATTGAAGTCTATGGGAGGGGTTTTATTTTTCATTATTCGATAAATGAATGCTTACTGATTAGCAAACACCCTGTGCAAGCATAGCGTCAACTACTTTCTCAAAGCCTGCGATATTTGCACCTGCAACATAGTCAGTCTTTCCACCAACTGTTGCGTCGTATCTCTTAGCAGCATCGCTGATATTAGCGTAGATTGTCTCCATGATGCCCTTGAGCTTTCCGTCAACCTCTTCGAATGTCCATGAAAGTCTCTCAGAGTTCTGGCTCATCTCAAGTGCTGATGTAGCAACACCACCTGCATTGGCAGCTTTACCACCTACGAAGAGTACTCCGTTCTCCTGAAGGTATTTTGTAGCCTCAAGAGTTGTAGGCATGTTAGCACCCTCTGTTACAGATGTAACAC
>ERZ772991.1367-NODE-1367-length-22201-cov-4.465005_pt1 | contig 22201 bp, 14 predicted proteins | sample MGYA00511128_ERZ772991 | MGnify/ENA primary metagenome ERZ772991 (study PRJEB29015, sample SAMEA2737655) | human gut metagenome | biome: human gut; feature: human-associated habitat; material: faeces | place: China | collected 2012 ... | reverse complement strand
CCGAAGAACTCCGTAACTCCGCCTAGGATCTTGCACTTGGAGTGAAAATTCACCATAGTACCGAATAAACAATCGGCCGAGGAAGGTTCTCGGCTGGAAGACGGCACAGGAATGCTTTGCTGAAGAGCTTCACAACTCCGCCTAAGATCTTGCACTTGGAATGAAAATTCACCAAATTCAGCCTGTTCACTAAATTTTATGCACAAAACTTGACAAATTATAAATTTTATGTAAAAATTATTATACAAAATTAAATTTGGAGGTTATTCCATTATATGGAAATAAATGAACATGTGAAAAGAACATTGACCTTAATCGGAAAAGCCGTCAAAAAAGGTGTGACGGAGGATATGAGATTCCATATGGATTCCAGCAACAACTTCACCAACAACGCTGTTCCGTTTCTTCGTGGTGACTATATTAACACAAATCTGAACAACATGTTGGCTGATGAGGATAGAGAGGTTAAAACATTCCCTAGATGCTACTGGATAGGCGTCTTGGTTATTGACAAGAAGAACCGGCTAATATTTTCTATTTGCTCCCAAAAAACTTTAGATCGAATTTCTAAAAATAAAATTCGAAAGCGTCCTCATTATACGCAGACATTATTAAATACGGTAAACCGTGGCGAAAAGGCGCCTAAGAAACAGATGCCGCTCTTTGACGGTTGTCCATCACCTAAACCTCCATTTTCGAAAGAAGCATATGAACAGGATTTCTTATCCATCATGGAGGCCCCAGTAAGCTACTATGACGGCTATAGACTGTGGATGGTAGCTTATGAGACCGATCATTTTAATTTTACAGCAATCAAAGCAGTTCTTATGGATGGTGAGTTCAATGTGGTCCAAAAGGTATCCATTCTGGAAATGCTGAAACCGAATTTTGGGGATCTTACTTCTGTTAAAGATCCGGCAAAGGAAAAGAACGACGTACGCAACCTGATTTCAGTGAAGCCAGGTCTTGTGGGATCGCAATCTTCGGAGCCGGAGAAACGTACAGCAATATTGCTGAAATCTGCAAAGGGGAGCAAGGAAGCATAAAACTTCGGCGTCAAATTAATAATTATGTTTCCGACATTAAAAAAATGAATACACAAAAATTTAATGGTAAGCGGCTCAAGGAAGCTTTGCAGTTCCGAGAAATGAGGATGACAGATCTTGCTGATGCTACGGGCATCAGCAAGCAATCGCTTTCTCTATACTCAAACGAAAGTAATACACCTCCATTCGAAAACGTAGCAAAGATCGCTAGAGAATTGAACTTCCCTGTGGATTTCTTTATGTCTGAAGATATGTGCACAGCAAACACAGGTAATACTTATTTCAGATCTCAGGCAGCGACTTCCAAGAAGGCACGTAGTGCTCAGAAAATTAAATTAGAATATGTTTCAAAAATGTACGAGGTCCTTCTAAATTATCTAAATGTCCCGGCACTTAATCTTCCGGATACTTCTGGTATCAATATACCGTCAGGGGCAGCAGAAGCAGACTCAGATACAGCCTTTACGGAAATTGAAAAATTAACAAACGACACACGTGAGCACTGGCAGATCGGGAAAGGCCCGATTGATAATCTTCAATATGTTTTACAGTCGAACGGTATTATTGTAACTGGATTCAATGGTGTTGAAGAAGGAATCGATGCATTTAGCCAGCAGATCAACATTGACGGGAAGATCGTCTATATAATTGCATTGGCTATCGGTTCAAAACCGATTGAAAGACTTCGCTTTGATATGGCTCATGAACTTGGACATATACTAATGCACTCCTGGGGAGACGACAATGAAGATCTTTCAAAGGATGAGTTTAACGCTAGAGAAAAGCAAGCTAACATGTTTGCGAGTGCATTTCTCCTGCCTAAAGAATCGTTTTCACGTATGGTGTCAGCTTACCCGACAAATATCGATTACTACATTGCGCTAAAAAAGAAGTGGAAGGTTTCTATGCAGGCAATGATGTACCGTGCTCGACAACTAGATATTATTACTGCCAATCAATTCCAATACATGATGCGGATTATGTCGAAGAGAGGGAACAGGACTCACGAACCCGGAGATAAGCCAGGGAAGATCGGTGACACTATTTTTCAAGCGGCGTTGGATATGCTTTTCGAAGGTGGGTATCTGACAGTTGACGGGCTACTGAGAGAGTTCGGGCGATATGGAATATTTTTATCTCGTAAGGATCTCGAAAATCTGATGTATCTCCGAGAGGGAACCCTCTATAGCGAGCCAAAAGTAATTCCATTTTTGTTCATGAAGAAAAATACCGAAAAAATAAAATAGAAATTTCACAAGTTAGCTACCGGAGTTTGTCAAAGTTTTTGGAAATTTTCCTGTTTCGATATGAGGGGCTAACGCCCCTCTTTTTGATCGCTCGCCGCTGGGCAGGTCGTGGGGGGAATGTTTCTCTTTCCCCCCACGACCTGCCCCTCATCTCAGAAATAATTTATTGCCTCGTTAATTTTGGTCTTGATTGACCAGCCACGATAGGCCATTATACCTAAATCGCTAGATATTATACTAGAAGCTGACGCCCGCCTGCTGCAGGAGCCAGATACCGGCGAGCAGGCTGAAAAAGCTCATGATGTTGGTGATTGTCACCGTCATGGCGCTTTCCTCGGGCGAAGCACCACAAACCTCGCCGAAGACAGAGCAGACAACAGCGCTGCCCGTGCTCGCGATGATGCCCGGCACGGCGAGCCACACTCCGGAGTAGCCCATGAAGGCGAGTCCCACCCAGGTGAAGGCAGGAAAGAGGACAAGCTTGACGGTACTAAGCATAAGGGAATGCAGGAGCACGCCCACGCCGCCGGACAGGGCTTTGACAAATTTAGCCCTGAGGCCGAATCCCAGGGAGAAGAGCATGCAGGCCGGGGCCAGCATGCCCACCATCTCGATGGCTTTGTCCATGGGGTTCCAGATCTGGATGTGCAGAAGAGCCGCGATAATACCAAGGGCCGTGGCACAGGCGACAGGGTTGCCGAGCACAAAGATTTTGAATCCGGCGAGGAAGCGCTTTGCCGCAGATCCTTCCGTCTTTTCGCCACGGCGCTTCCTGTTCCAGGCCCCGAGAGCAACGGGTGCCAGCACGCCGTTGACGTTGGTGGCCACGAGGCACAGACCGGCCACGGTAAGAGCCTCACTGTTGCCGGGCATGAGGCTCATGACCACGGGAAGCCCAACGAAGGCCGCGTTGGGAAATCCCACGGAAATACCCGAGATGACGCAGGCGCCGAAAGAGCAACCGCGCAGGCGGTCGATAGAGAAGAAGACCACGAAGAAAATGAGCTGGGCTGCGACCTGCACAAACCACCAGCCGCCCTGGGTCAGCTGTTCCACGGTAACCTGGCTCATGGCGTGAAAAAGCAGGCAGGGCATGGCCACATTGACCACAAAGATGCCAAGCACCTGCCCGGCAGACTCCGGAATAAGGCTCGTACGCTCCACGGCCATACCAATAAGGATAATGATAAAAACAGGAACGATTGCCGCAAAAAGCGTGTACATAGCATCTCCTGTCCGGATTAAAAAAAAAAGAAAAGCCTGTCCTGCGGGGGGACAGGCTCTGGTGAAGTCAAAGATTGAGGATGAGGGCGTCTGGACTCAGGCCCGGGAACCGCCGTGCACCGTGCTTTCCTGCTTTTCCGCAGCTTTCTTCGCCTCCGCAGCGGCATCCTTGTAGAGTCTCGAATTATAGAGCCAGGCTACGATGAAAGCTGTCAGCGCCCCCGTCCAGGATGCGTTCCAGAATGCCACAAGGACGTGTACATTGGCGCCCGTGGCATCAATCATGGGCGTCATGACGGAAAGAAGAATACACGCGGCACACCAGGCGCAGCACACGAACTGCATATGCATGGTGCTGGCAAGCTGATCCGGGGGAAAATCCTTCTTTTTGTCGAAAAGAAGCAGAACACGCGGCGGCAGAATGAGAAAGGTGGAAGCCGCGAGAATGCCGGTCACCGATGTGCACTTGAAGAGCGTGTCGGCCGACAGGGTCGGCAGAAAAATCATGCCGAGGAGAGCGCTGATAAGGGCAATGACGAATGGCAGAAGGGGAAGAGGAATAAACATACCGAAAAACACCTCACATTCGCGAAGGTATCATATTTCCGCTACGTCTTTTGCATGCTTACGGGCACCGGGTCAAGTACCGCGCGCAGGGGCTGCTTCTGCAGACGCCCGGGACAGCATCATGAAAAGGAGCGGGAAGACCGTATCTCAGGAGCCCCCCCCACCGGAGGATAGTCTTTGTCCTGCGCGGGTGTTATGTTGGCCTCACCGCGTTTTCTCCGGCCATTGAACAATATAGATAAGGATTTTCCATGCCGCAGCCATCATCATCCAATCCTGACGTGTTGTTGAACAATCTGTTCTCAAACTTTTCCGATGCTACCGCTGAAGCCTGGCTGCGCTCCCGCTTCAGCTCCTTTGACACCTCGCAGCAGCGATCTCTGCCAGTAGATACGACCAGAAACGAAAAAGAGTATTTTCGTCAGGCCCGTCTGCTCGGTTTCGTTAAAAAACTGCCTGAATCCCGGGAGGATGACAGAAACAGACCTCTGCTCGTGGCTGCCGTGGAGATGAAGCGGGAATTAAATGAACGTTCCTCGCGTCTCATTCAGTTTAATTTTGCAAAAAAGGTGTTGCAGGAAGCCATTCGCAGTGGGCAGTACAACCTTGACGGCTATCCAACACAGGGCCTGTTTTTCTTTTACGACAGGGATCAGTTCTTCCGCTTTTCTCTTGTGAGCGGGGAAATGGTGGGCCGTTCCTTCAAATCCAGAGATGCGAAACGGCAGTCCTTCTATATTGCGCCGGAAAAAAACAACAACACGGCCAAAAAGCGGCTTTTGAGCAAACTCAACAGCTTAAAAGACGTCAAAGAGGCGTTTTCGGTCGAAACCCTCACCAAAGAATTTTATGCCCTGCTCTTCAAGTGGTACGAATGGGCCGGAGAAAACGCCGTCGGCATGACTTTCCCCAATGACCTCGCAGACGACAAAGATGATCGCGTCCAGTTGAACGAGGCCATCATCCGCCTGATCACTCGCCTGATGTTCACCTGGTTCGTGCGTCAGCGCGATATCGTGCCGCAGGAACTGTTCACGGAAGATGGCGTCAAAGACCTGCTCAAAGATTTTGACCCGCTCTCTATGGAGCAGGACAACTATTACCGCTGCATTCTGCAGAACCTTTTTTTCGCCACTTTCAACTGCCGGCCGGACGATCGGGCCTTTACCCGGCCAGGCTTACACGGATGTAGCAAAGGCTATGGCATCAAGACTCTGTACCACTACCAGAAAGAAATAAAAAATCCTGAAGCGTTCATGGCCCTCATGGCAGGCATTCCTTTTTTGAACTGTGCCCTGTTCGATTGCCTGGACAAAAAAGAACGCGAGGAAGACGGCGGCCGGGATCTTTTATACGACGGCTTCAGCAACACCAAAAATCGTCAGGCTCACGTGCCCAATGGCCTGTTTTTCAACCGGGAGAAGGGGGGGCTCATCCCCCTGTTCCAAGCCTTTGATTTTACCATTGATGAAAATGATGCCGACGATACCGACGTGGCTCTGGACCCGGAACTGCTTGGCAAGGTCTTTGAGAATCTGCTGGGCGCCTTCAACCCGGAAACACAGGAAACCGCCCGTAACGCCACGGGTTCGTTCTATACCCCGCGAGAGATCGTTGATTACATGGTGGAAAGCTCCCTGCGGCATTACCTGCAAGCCAAAGTGCCCACCCTGACCGACGAGGAGCTGAAAGACCTTTTTGACCGGGAAAAGGCTGTTGGAGGAAGTCCCCTTCCGTTTGGACAGGAAAAAGCCCAACAGATTCAGGAAGCCCTTTACACCTGCAAAATTCTGGATCCGGCCTGCGGTTCCGGAGCCTTCCCCATGGGCATATTACACAGGCTGGTCTGGCTGTTCCATCGGCTGGACCCGAAAAATATCCATCTGCGCCTGCGCATGCTGAAACAGACGCAAGAAGAGCAACCACTCTCCCTTTATCCCGATGAGAAACCCGAGGAACATAAGGAAGCCCTCGACGCCAGGCTGCGTGAAGAACAGCTTTACCCTGACTATGCCCGCAAACTGTACCTGATAGAAAATTGCATCTATGGCTGCGATGTTCAGCCCATCGCCACACAGATTGCCAAGCTGCGCTTTTTCATTGCGCTGCTCTGCGACCAGTTGCGCAGCAATTTCGATAAAACGGCCGAGAACTGCGGCCTGCTGGCCCTGCCCAATCTGGAGGCCAAATTTGTCTGCGCCGATACGCTGACCGCCCTGCCAGAGGCCAGCCACGGCATAGCCGCCCTGCTGGAAACTCAGGGCATAGCCGAACTGCGCCGCCAGCTTCAGGAAAACCGGCATAAAATCTTCCGCGCCCGCCGGGCTGATCAGAAAGAGAAGCTCAAAGAGCGTGATGCCGAACTCCGGCATGCCCTGCACGATGCCGTGTACGCCGCGCTCTCCAAACCTGACCAGACTGTAATCCAGGAGCAGAAGGAGCGTTTAGTTATTCTGCGCAGGCAGCGGGAAGCCGTGGCTCAACCTCGTATAGTGCGCCAGCGCAAGCCTACGCAGGGCATGCTGATTGGTACGACTCAGGAACAGGGGTGGCTGGAAATAGACCAGAACCAGGCAGAGCGCGACGCACTGGATCTGGAAATTAACAATACCCAGGCCATCATTGCCCGTGAGGAGGCCAAGGCTGACCCCGCACGCCAGAATCAGGTAAACCGGCAGGCTCTGCTTGTTTCACAGTGGGATCCTTATGACCAAAACACCAGCTCCGAATTTTTTGATCCGTCCTGGATGTTTAATCTGCCCCGGGAGGGATTTGATATCATCATTGGCAATCCTCCCTATATCCAGCTCCAGAGCGAGGGCGGCATGTATGGCAGGAAATACGGAGACCACGGTTTCGCCACATTTGATGCGGGGGCGGATATGTACTGCCTGTTTACTGAACGTGGCCTGCAACTGCTCCGGCCGGACGGAGTCCTCTCTTACGTCATGCCCAATAAATGGATGATTGTGAAATATGGGGCAAAACTCAGAACGTATCTGGGGCAATACCGCCTGCTGGATATGCTGAACTTTGGCGATGTACAGTTCTTTGATAACGCGACCAATTACATCTGTATTCTTTGCTGTCAGAAGGCTGCGCCGGCCGCCACCTGCAATGTCCTTTCCGTCAATCGCACCAGTTATAACGGCCTGTTCCGCACCTCCATTGCCGATAATCTCTGGGTCTCCCCCATAGAAAATTTTACGCCGAAAAAATGGACAGTCCTCCCCAAGGGCGATGCCCAGGTGTTGCAGCGCATGACCCATGAGAAAAACACATTGAAAGACTTGCCCATAGTGATTCAATACGGGATAAAAACTGGCTATAATAAAGCCTTTTATATCGACGAGGGCACGAAACAGCGCCTCGAAGAAGAGGATCCTGCAAGTGCCGATCTCATCGTCCCCATGTTGCGTGGCAGAGATATCAGAGCATTCTATTCGGGTAATAGTGGTTTATACATGATTAATACCCATAATGGCGTTCGATCAAAGGGTATAGAACCTGTTAATATTAATGATTACCCTGCAATTAAAAATTATTTAGACTTATATAAAAAATATTTATCAAGACGCGGTGATAAAAGAAAAACTTTATACAATCTTAGAAATTGCGCCTACTTACTTGATTTTTATAAACCAAAAATTTTCTACCCCAATATGACATCTGTTTTCCCCTTTTGCTACGATGACACTACAACATTCAGCAATGATAAAAGCTTTTTCATTACGGCAGATGATATTAATCTCCTGAAATATCTGACGGGCATCTTCAACAGCAGGCTCACGAAACTTTGGATTTGGTACAACTGTCCGGAATTACAGGGAGGTACGCGTGAAATCCGTAAGGTCTACTTTGAAAATATCCCCGTGCCGCTAGTGGATTCCAAGCGCCAGAAGCCGGTCATAGACCTGGTAGAGACCATTATTGCACTGAAGAAACAGGACGATGCTGCCGATATTTCTGCGCAGGAGCAGGCCCTGAACCAGCTTGTCTATGACCTGTATGGACTGACCGAAGAAGAAAAAGCTCTTGCTGAAAAGCGGGTGCTGGAAGAACCGGCTCCCCCCAAGCCGCAACGGCGCCGTAAAGCAAAAAAACCGGAACCTGTTGAAGCTGACGATGACGAATATCTGGAATAATTGGGAAAAGTGGAGCAAACATGCTGATCAAAACCGAAGGCGATTCCAATCTCGGCAAACATCTCCGGCAAACCATGCAGGTAACGGACTCCTTGGATATGCTGGTGGGGTTTTTCTATTTTTCCGGGTTGAAGGTCATTGCCGAGCCATTGCGGCAGAAGCCGGAGCTAAAACTGCGTGTACTGGTAGGCATGGATGCCGATATTCTGGCCGGGCAGCTCGTGGAGATGGCAGGCTCCTCTGACTGCGACAACAGCGATGACGCCGTGCGCGAACGCTATCAGCACGTGGTTCGCAAAATCATGGGCTCGGCCAAAGTGGACAATCAGGCCTTCCACGAGCGCATTGAGCTTTTCGCCGGGCTGTTGGAGAGCGGTCGGCTGTCCATCCGTAAAACCCGCCAGCCCAATCATGCCAAACTCTATATTTTTCATCTGGACGATACACAGATTTCCAATGAAAAACGGATGAAATGGATCACCGGCAGCAGTAATTTTTCCGAGCCGGGCCTGGTCAGCCGGGACGAACTCAATGTTTCAGTCAACGACTACGGCCAGGATGAAGTGCAGGAGTATTTTGACCGCTTGTGGAATGACGCCGTTCCCCTGACCGCAACTGACGAAAACCGTCAGGCCCTAATCAAAATTCTGCGAGACAGATCGGTAGCCGCAACCGTGACACCCTATGAGGCGTATCTGCTAATTCTCAGGCAATATCTTGATTACCAGAAAAGCACGCTTAACGTAGAACGCCTGAACCGTCTGCTGAAGGAAGCTGGTTTCTCCCCATTCCAGTATCAGACCGACGCTGTAGCCATGGTGCTGGACCGGCTCAAAGAATTTAACGGTGTAATTCTGGCCGATGTAGTGGGACTTGGAAAATCGGTGATCGCCAGCGCCGCGGCCGCTATGGAAGGCGGTCGCGGCCTGATTATCTGTCCACCTGGGCTCATGGGCCAAGAATCAGGCGCTGCGGGCGGTTGGTATGAATACAAGCGCAGGTTCGGCCTGCATGGCTGGGAGGTCTGGTCACGAGGAAAACTGCCCGCCTTGCTCGAGCATTTGGCGGTGGATCCGGATTTTGATCTGGTCATTGTGGACGAGGCGCACAATTTCCGCAATCCGGACACAGAGGACTTCTGCAACCTGCTCAACATCTGTTTCGGCAAAAAGGTCATCCTGCTCACAGCCACGCCATTCAATAACCGCCCCACGGATCTGCTGGCTTTACTTAAACTCTTTACGCCCAACCAGGCTAATTCTTTTGGCAATCTGGACGACCTTTTCTACAGTTATCAGAATATTTACCGGGGCATAGGACTGCTCAGCCGCGCCATAGCCCACAACGACTGGTCCGGTGTCCCCAAAGCTCTCAAACTGTGTAAAATTTCGCCACTTATTTCAGGCATTACCTCAGACTTTGCTGTGCTGCAGAAGGAATGCGCCAAAGTTTCCCTCGCACTCACTCAAAGTATCCGGCAGCTGGTAGAAAAAGTGTTCATCCGACGTAATCGTCTGGATTTACAGGGGGATCCTGAATACAAAGCAGAAATAAACAGATTGTCGTGCGTCTGCCCGCCCAAGGAACAGTTTTTCGAACTGACAGATGAACAGAACGAGTTTTATGACCGGGTGCTGAACAGTTATTTTGGCGAGGATGGCCGTTTTCACGGCGCTGTCTATCGCCCGCAGCTCTACCTACGTAATCAGGAGGGGGTGGACGAGGCACAGACCAATATCTACCTCATGTTGCTCCGTATGCTTGTGCAACGCTTTGAAAGCTCTTTTTACGCTTTCAAGTGCTCCATTATTCGTGTCCGCAACAGTATGGAAAAATGCCTTACCTTCATCGAGAAAACAGGGATGTTCCTCTACAATCGCCGTGACATGGAAAAAATTCTTGAAAACTGCGAGGACGAAGGCGACATTTTTGGGCTCATCGTGTACCTGGAACAGAAATTTGAAGAGAAAAACGCCCAATTGACCATCAGCCGCCGGGATGCTTACCGGTATTCCATGACCGATCCCAACTTTGATGGCCCGCGCTTTCAGCAGGATATCGAGGCCGATATCACCCTTATGGATGAAATCTTGGAGGACATGGAAACGCTGCAGCTTGTAGAAAACGACCCTAAGGCAGAAGCCCTGCTAAAAGTAATCACAGAGGTGATGGACGGCACGCATAAGGACATTGTGGCCGAGCCGGGCAACCCTAAACGCAAAATACTGCTCTTCTCATCCTATCGGGACACTATCCTGCATGTGGCCAAGGTGGTGCAGACAGCATATCCGGACAAGGTGCTGCAGGTGGACGGCGCAAACTATACGGAAAGCCTGGGCCGAACAGTCAAAGAGAATTTTGACGCTTCTTTCCCCACGCAAAAAGACACCTACGACATCCTGCTGACCACGGATAAGCTGTCGGAAGGTTTCAACCTGAACCGCGCGGGCCTGGTCATCAATTATGACATTCCCTGGAACCCCACACGGGTTATCCAGCGTGTGGGGCGTATCAATCGTATTGGTAAAAAAGTTTTCGACAATCTGTACATTTTTAATTTCTTCCCCACTCAAAAAGGCGATGACTTGGTGAACAAAAGGGTCATAGCCGAAGGCAAAATGTTCGCCATCCACAAAATTCTGGACGAGGACGCACAGATCTTTTCTATTGATGAAACGCCCACGGCGTCCGGTCTGTATAATAAACTTTGTTCCCTCGATGATGGCGAAGGGATAAGTTTCTACACAAAAATGAAGCAACGCTACGCAAAAGAAAAAACCTTTCTCCAGCGAAAACACCCCGAAGTGTTGGAACGGGTGGAGCACTTCCCCTCCATGGTCAAGACAGCCTGGCAGGCAAAAGACGGACAGAAAAACACCGCATTCATGTTTATGCGCAAAGGATCAACCCTTTCACTGTTGGGCTATGACAAGGAGAACAATACCATAGATGAGTGGACCATGGAGGCGGTACTGCCGGAAATCGAATGCGACTTTACGGAAAAACGCACAGATTTCTCTCCAGAATTCTGGAAGTTCTCCAACTGGAAACGGGGCGACAAAGGGCCACAAGGCATCTATGACGCGCTGAAGCGTTATCAGCCACAAAGCATTACCGCTAAGGGCAAGAGTGTCGAATATGAAGCCGTCAACACCATAATCAGCTACAAACCGGCATTGCCGGAGGATTTACAGGATTTTTCCGCCATGGTGGCCGATGACATCCAGCATTACGGAACATTGGCCAAAAAGGATCTTGGACGCATTGCCGAATACGGCCAGCTCCAGGATAGCGAAAAGGCCGTGGCCGGATTAAAGACGTTTCTGGAGCGCATGCTCAGACAACGCGGGGCAGCCTATCTTGCTCCCATCAAAAAGCGAAAAATCGACAAGGCCATTTTGGTCACCATTGACAAATGCAGGGCTGCGAGCACGGAAAATGCTGAAGGCGCAGCCAGTGCTGATAAGTGATAACGTGTGTCTCACTGGATATTGTTGCTGAAGGAAAATGATCATCTGGCAATCCCTGAAGGACGGGGATAGCCGGCAGCATATTGAGCAAAATCCTCCAGCAAAATTTCGTGCGATATCGGATACGCCGCCATCATTCTCCAGCAGACTATCTCTCCCTAGCAAAACAGCCAGAGGGCACCCCTTGAGATGCCCCTGGCTGTTCCCTTGCTTGAGTGTTTTTTAACTCATGCCACTAACTAAGGGCAAAACGCATGCAAGGGCCTCTATCGGGCCCGCCCGGAACGCTGGTTGACGCAGCCTCCCCACAGTATCTAGAAAGGACACGGAAAGCCGGGAGCTTTCCCCCAAGGAGGAGAGGCAGATGGGACAGATATATGATCACTACATGCCGGACATCACGGTCACTGCCGCCGGCAGGGACTGGAAACTGAAGCGGGCGTCGGATTTCGACTCGCTGTGGGACGAAATGGTCGCAGACGGCAGGGCCGATGCCGATGAACACATCCCCTACTGGACAGAACTCTGGCCCTCAAGCATAGCCCTGTGCTCCTGGCTCAGCGAACGCAGGGACGAAATCGCAGGCAGATCCTGCCTCGATCTCGGCTGCGGCCTCGGCCTCACCGCCCTGGCTGCTGCCTCTCTCGGCGCCCATGTCACAGCCGTGGACTACGAGTTTGACGCCCTGCATTACGCCCGCGTCAACGCCGCGGCCAATGGCATCAGCCCGGAGCCTGTGTGGCTTGCCATGGACTGGCGCCATCCCGCGCTGAGGGAAGGCAGCATGGAGCGTATCTGGGGCGGTGACATCATGTACGAAACCCGCTTTGTCGATCCTGTCCTCAGCCTCTTCAGCCATTGTCTCGCCCCCGGCGGAAAGGCCTGGGTGGCTGAACCTGGCAGAGAAGTGTACCAGGCCTTTTTAAACGGCCTCGCTTCCGGCGGCTTTGCCGGAAAGAAGGTTTTCAGGGGCCGCGTCGATGCCCTGTACACCCAGACCGTCCCCGTCACCGTCTCTGTCTGGGAAATCACGCGCAGATAAACCAGCGTTCCGCAGTCAGGAGACTCAAAGGATCTTGGTCATAAGGGAAAACATGCTTATCTTAATAGAACGGGAACCGCTCCCCTGCCATAAGGGACGGCGGCTCCCCATTCCTATCAGATCCGGAGGCAGACATGTCTTTCTTCTTCGCCAAAGAAAAAGATCCCGACAGAATCGTCAATGATACACAGATAAGCGACGCCGAATGGCAGACCCGCCTCGGCGTTGAGGGCACGCTCGCCTTCCCGAAGGTCACCGTTCTCGGCAGCGATGACATGAACCGCGACGGCGTGGGCCGCCGCAGAATCCTGAACCACATGCTCCCACAGGAGCGCGTCAGACTGGAAGTGGACTGGGAGGACGTCTACGTACTCTCGAAAATGGGCCGCATAGGCCGCGCTCCCACGGACTTCATCTATCCCATCAAGGCCGGTATGGACTGCCTCGCGCGCCTCACCGGCTTCGATGAAAAGAAACGCCCCCTGCTGGATGTCCTCTTCTCGCCGACAGAGTCCTGCCACTCCCTCTGCTTTGCCATCACGGTCAAAGCGCCGGAGAGTCAGCTTCCCATTATCTGCGCTCCCGTGGACATCGAGCAGAAGTACTTCACCAAAGAAGAACCCAAGGGTGAGAAGGGCAAAGGCGAGTTCTACGTCAACTACTTCGATAAGACTATAGGACAGGTTCCGGATGAACTCACGGACAAAATCGCAGCCATCAAACCTGTGAAGAAGGCGTTCATAGCCGCGGGCAGGAGTGAGGAAGGACTCCTCAGAATTGCCTGCCTCTACTAACCTTCTCTCTTAACCCGGCGCGTTTTCAGGGCGGTATCACTTTGCGGATATCAATCTGCACCACGATGTACTACGCATCTGGTGCAGAGAGCCCGCCGCGCATTTCTTCACACTACCGGCTGGATCCGCCATCCCGGGACTCCACCAGAGACATTACCTCAAAGTCACCGGCGAAGTATCAGGCCGGGCTGACAGAGATATCCGGCTAAGGATTTGAAAGTGTCATGACTGTTTTTGTTTTTCCCGCGGAGCTCAGACGGGCCTGAAGACAATCAGTCACATTGAAAGGCCTGACAGTGAACTAAAACGCCGTGCCAGCGCAATTGGTTTTCCCATCAAAGATTTCATGGCACTCGAAGCTGTGAGTTTCCATTCGATTGGCTGTTGCAGCAACACAGGATTACTGCATGGGCCTTTTTTATTCCAGCCCGTCGAAACCGAACTTTTTCCGCATAGGGAGGGGACTCCCCCTCCCTATGCGGTCCCCTAAAAAATCCGGGGAACACACGCAGACATGGTTCCTTAATTTGCTGAACCGTATCAGAACGTTGCCCTCACTCCCTGCACCTGGAATGAAAACTCACAAATTTTGAACAAAACCAAATGCGTAAAAATTGCTTTGCTGAAAGGCTCCGCAACTTTGCCTAAAATTTTGCACCTGGAATAAAATTTCACCTTTATCGCTGGCGCTGCAACGCTCTGCTCCGCTGATGTTTTTGGCTTTGAGCATCCTGATCTCAATGGCAGGAAGAGAGGGGCAAAGGAACAAAGGCGGAAGCACTGGAGAGCCCGGGCTGCCCAGCGTAGGCTGCCGACAAAGCTCATCGTGCCGGTGTGCGGATCCGCCGGGCATGTACATGGAACACATCAGCCTCTGCTTTCGATGCTTCAGACAAAGCAGGGCTTGATAAAAACAACTATTTGATGTGTACGTTTGCAAACTTGAAATGCTGTCATTGCGGCCTGTCAGTTTCGTACAACATTGGAACAGGTTATTTTATAAGAGAAATCTTAAAATATCTGTCTGAGAAGACAGGGTTAAAACGCCCTCAGTATGCATGGGTTCTCGCCTGGAGAGGTCAGCATGGAAAGGACGCATTGCGGTCTATATCAGGCGGCTGCCACAGACGACTACGAGGATATCATGGCCTCCGGTAAGCTTCTGAAGCTCACCCATATGTTTCATGTGTGTACCAATCCCCCCTGGCGGACAGAACCGGGTATCTTCCGAGAAACACCACCAGTCTGGAGGTCACCGGGCAGAATCCAGGCCATGAGAGCTTTGGCCCTTTTGCGCGCCACTGGCAGCCCAGCGCGGGATGTCTCCGAAGCTCTCAGTCCCGTATACGGAAGACTGACAGAAAAGGAGCTCCTGACGGCAGGCGGGAGGCTTTTTTGTTGCTTCACTCTATAAGAGCGGGGACGGCCAGACTCCCTGGGAGCCCCGCCCGGTTTCATTCCTATCATCTATGGCCTTCGACGTAGCCAGACTCATAGTACGTTTTGTTCGTTCCGGGAACCTTCTGGAACCCTATCGAGGAAAGGTAGCTGATGCGATCCTCCAGAACGATTCCAAGTGCCATTCCCAGTGATGAAGCCCTGCCGGCATCCAGCACCTGCTTCATCAGCTGCGGACGCTGAGCGGTCCAGTTTTTCTGGTCGCTGATGAGAACATCTCTGCCCTTCGGCGTCATATGGACGGTAATGGCCTTCAATCTCCCGTTCAGGAGGCTATCCGCCTCTCTGAGAATTTTATTGTCGTTGAGGTAGGAAATGTATTCCTGTTCAAAGGAGCCGGGGACGGCACTCCGTGGCTTCTGCATTTTCATGGCAATGAGGTCGCCGCTCTCCTCGCTGTAGCTTGCAAGGTACTGTCCCTCGCAGAAGGTATACTCACTTGCCTCCTTGAAGGAACTGCTTCCCGGCTGGGTCACGTAGACCTCCTGTCCCTTGGCTTTCCATTTCGCCGTCTGCTTCCCATCCGGCGTGGTGATGGTCAGCGTGTGGTTGCTGGAGAAGGTATACGACAGATCTGAATTAAGGTTCCGGCATATGTCCTTCAGCTCACCGTCGCCTCCTCCGCACATGTTGAAAACCAGCTGCTGGCTGCTGTTCTTCCCGAACAGGGATTCAAAGTCCGGGCCGCCGGCGAAAGATGAATTGGGCATGACGGACAGCATGGAAACACAAAGCAAAGGCACAAGTTTTTTGAACATACTTAGACTCCATATCTCAGACGAAAGTTCTGGAACCCTCAGAACGAACAAAATTTGCCCCCTCTGTCCTCCGGGCCCTGGGACAGGACAGAGGAGTCAGAACGGTGATACACTTGAGTGTGATTTTCGCATAACCTTATTCTCACTCACGCCATCCCCTCCACTGTCTTAATTCCATGGCCTTCGGCCAATACAGCCATGATTGGGCTGACCCTGTACCTGTTCAGCGTATATATTAACATATAAATTTATACAAGTAGTTATAGACGTTTTTATTGTGACATATATTGGCGACGCTCACTAATGACTAAAGTCATGGGAATGCTGCGGCGCACTTTTCAATTCCGCCATAGATCACATATCCTTCTTTACAACTTCCCAGAAGCCATTTTTATTGGCGCCATGCCGGATCAGAGAGCCTTCCCGCTTCAGTTTTGCGATCATGCGCTCCACCTGCCGCTGTGTAATGCCCAGTGTTCCGGCTAAAATCTTCGCGGTCAGAGTCCCGTCCTGTTTCAGCAGAAGCAGAAGCTTTTCTCCATTTATACCGACATTCCTATGGCCAGACTGTTGCCCTGCACTCTGCTTCTCAGACAGTTCCTTCAATGCATCCCGGATCATCCGCAACATGAATTCAATAAAAACAGTGGACTGCCCAGCGTTATCCGAAATCTGAAGCACCCGGGAATACTCTTCCTGATTCTCATGCACCAGTGTCTCAATCGGCAGCCAGGCAAAAATGGGCTGCCACTTCTGGAGAATGAGTGACTGCCATAGTCTTCCCGTTCTGCCATTCCCATCCGCAAATGGATGGATAAACTCGAACTCATAATGGAAAACACAACTTTTGATCAGCGAATGATATTTTGACTTCTTCAGCCATGAAAACAGCTGTCTCATCAGCTCTGGCACATACTTTGCTGGCGTTCCAGCGTGAATAAGCTGAGTTCCGGCATACACTCCGACATTGCCGGAGCGGAACACTCCCGCCTCTCTGACAAGGCCTTCCATCATTATCTGATGCGCACGCAGAAGGTCTTTCACACTATAAGGATCAAAAGAAGAAACGGCATCGTAAACCTCATAGGCGTTCTTCACTTCCCGTATATCCTGCGGTGGCCCGAAAACCCGTTTTCCATCGATGACATCCGACACCTGATTCAGCGTCAGTGTATTCTGCTCAATCGCAAGGGAAGAGTGAATAGAACGAATCCGGTTCTCTCTCCGCAGCACCGGATTCGGATGCAGTTCTTCGAACGCGGTGGTAAAGCCGGCATACTGACCAATTTCAATCGTCAGATTGGTAATCTCTTCCGTCACCTGAAAGGGAGGAACATACCCATCACTCATCTTTTATTCCTCCCCTCATGCGGCTCATCTGTCAGATATGGAAAATTTTCAGTCCAGGTGCAGGATGTCAGCCAGTGCTGCGCTTTTCTTCGCCCAAGCGTCCATGCACAGTCTTCCACCGCGGGCTCTTCTCCTGCGGTTGTTTTATATAATACATTCCCTTCCAGTATAAGTCACGCTGTGAGACAGCCGGAAAGCCGGTTCTCCCGGGAATCTGCATGAGGACGCTGTCACCCAGCTCCCTTCCGTCCCAAAAGCCGCTGCTCTGTTGCAAAAGAGGCGGATTTTTCGTAACTACCGCGCGCAGACAGGGGCCGGTTCCGGACACATACTGCCGAAAAAGCCCTGCCGTATATGACCTTTCAGGCCTGCCTTTCCCCCTGTGGGATGGCAGCAGGGGAAAACACAATGAGCGAGAGCGAAAATACAACATCATGGCAGTTCCAGCGCATGGGGGACAACGATCAGGTTCTCCTGCGCACCGTGGCGGAAATCCGCAGACTTCCCGAGCTTGATCCAAAGCTCTGGGGTGCCCTGAGCTGCCCGGCCGATGGATTGGAATATGACAAAGCCTCCGCGGCCATTCTCGATACGGACGGTGACGGCCGCATCCGCGTGCCCGAAGTCCTCGAGGTCGTGAACTGGACCTGTGCCCGGCTCGCCGACACGGTCGATCTTTCAAAGCCTGAAGCGGCCATGCCGCTCTCGGCCATCGATACCTCAAAACCCGAAGGACAGCACCTCGGCGCCACGGCGCGCGCACTGCTCTCCCGCCTCGGCCATCCGGAAAACGAGAGCATCAGTCAGGAAGAGGCCCAGGAAGCCGCGGACAGCGTGGATCAGACCCTCTTCAACGGCGATGGCGTTATTCCGGCCTCGGATGAGCTCGAACCAAGCATGAAAGAATTTGTTGAAGCCGGTATCGCCGTCTGCGGCGGCGCGAAGGATGCCTCCGGAAAGCCGGGGCTGAACACGGCCCTGGCAAAAGCCTTCGAGGCTGCCCTCAGAGACTGGCTCGCCTGGCGCGATCAGGTGGAAGCCGCAGAGCATCCGTCCGGTGCGGACACGCAGGACGCATGGGATCTTCTTGAAGAGATCCGTGCCAAGGTGGACGACTATTTCCTGCGCTGCCGGCTTGCCGCCTTTGCCCCCGGTATCGAGGCGCCTGTCAACGCCGAAGAAAAACTCAGCGCGGCTCTCCAGGAGAACGATCTCAGCGGAGAAACACTCTCCGCCCTTCCCCTCTCTCACGTGACGCCGGACGGCGACCTCCGTCTGGCTACAGGACTTAATCCCATCTGGCGCGACCGCGTGACGCGCTTCTTCACTCTGACCGCGCCCCTACTGGCGGATCCCCAGAGAGTTTCCTGGCAAGACTGGCAGAAAATCAGGGGCGCCTTCGCTCCTTTCGGCGCCGCCCTCGCCGCCCGTCCCGCCGTGGCCGTGAAGCCCGCCGCCGATTTTGCCTCCGTCGACGCCCGGCGCGTGGATCTTTCGCCTTCGGTGCAGAACAGTATGCTCCAGGCGACATCGGTACAGGCCGTGTATGCCCTGTACAACCATGAGGGCCCGCAGGCCGCTCCGGCGCATCTTGCAGCGCTCCTGGCGGTTTCCCAGAACGACGAGACGTGGCCCGTGGAACCGGAGCTCGGTTTCCCCGCGATCAGGCACAAGAAGCAGGATATCGACGGTTTTTCCGGATTTGCGGACACCTATGTTTTGGACGCGAAGGATGACCCGTGGGCTTCCGACGAGCCGGCACAGTGGGAGAACGGCAGCCTTGTCCGCCGCTTTACCTTTATACTCTGGTTCTACAAGGCCAAGCTCATCGTCGAGTACCGCGAGCCCCTCCCCGCGCCCTCCGATATGCCGCTTGAGGACAATATCCCCCTGCTGACGGCCTTTGAGGCCCGGGCGCTGGAATCCTTCCGCCTGCTGAACGGCGATCCAAAAAACGGCGGCGTGGAGCTCCCACGGCCCAAGGAAAAGCTCCCTTATCCGCCCGCGGGCATCAACCGGCAGGCGCTCACCGATTTTATCGGCACGCTCTGGGATATGAAGAAATAGGAGGCCGCCTCATGCCTTACGTCAATATCAGGGTGACGCGGGAAAACGGCACGCCGACCGCCGAGCAGAAAGCGGAACTCATCAAGGGGGCGACGGAACTGCTTGTGCGCGTCTTGGGGAAAAATCCGGCTACCACGGTCGTCGTCATCGACGAGGTGGATACGGACAACTGGGGCGTGGGCGGCGAAACGGTTACCCGGAGGCGTCGGCAAGGGAAGTAGCCTCCCGCCTCCCACAGGGGCTGGAACTGGATGATTCCTGACAAGTAGCCCAAGCATAGTGGGCCGACGGGCAGGGCGTGGAAAAGCGGCAGTGCTCGATCTGGAAGATCTGGAATGACCGAGATACAAAAAAAGACTCTTATTGGATGCGTATGTGCCGTGTCATGCGAAATCCTTTTTGGCCTTAGTTATTTATTTACAAAGAAAATAACATCAGACGTCGATGCCGTAACATTATTGGGGTGGCGCTTTTTATTGGCGTTCATCATGATGAATGTTTTATTGATTGCAGGATATATAGATATAAACATAAAGAAAAAACACTTGCCATCTTTGCTAAAGATAGCCGTTCTCCAACCAATAGCCTATTTTACATGTGAGACGTTTGGGATACAGATGACGACGGTTTCAGAGAGTGGATCTATAATTGCTTGTATTCCAATAGCATCGCTCGTTGCATCAATTCTTTTTTTACAGAAAAAACCAACAAGGTTTCAAACTTCCGGTATTTGCTTAACAGTAGTTGGAGTGATTGTTTGTGTAACGGCAAAAGGATTCGAGTCTTCTTTCAGCGGGATTGGCTATATAATGCTATGCATGGCCGTATTATCTTATAGTTTATACTGCGTTTCTGCTAAAAAAGCGTATAAAACAACAAGTATTGAAAAAAACATACGTCATGATCTCGTGTGGAGCCTGCTTTTTTGCTACTATGGCGATAGCAAGAAGTATAGCTGCAGGTACTGTCGTTGATTTGTTTATGTTGCCATTTCAAAATACGGTTTTCCTGTTTTCCATTCTTTATCTTGGGATCGCATCTTCTGTTCTATCTTTTGTATTGTTTAATATATCAATATCATCTATTGGAACGAACAAAGCCTCATCGTTTGTAGGCATATCAACAGCTGTATCTGTATTGGCTGGAGTTTTTATACTCGATGAAAAATTTTCAGCTATGCAATGTTATGGAACGCTCATAATACTACTCGGCGTCTATATAGCAAATATGAAAAGCAGATTTTTTTGGCGTTAGCGTTTTTTACCTTTGTGAAGGCATACACGCGAGAAAACGGTTTCGCATCGGGCACGTCCGATGCGAAACCGTTTTTTACAAGGAACAGCGTTTCTTGTGAAGCGCTCCTACCAGCGGCGGAACCGGCGCGGTTCGGGCGGGAACGCACGGGAGCCGCAGCCTTGGCGAAGCGTTTTTTCGGCGATGGCGGGGGCGTTGCGGACAGGCCCGCTGTCGAACCCGTGGGTCCGGGCCGCGGTAAAAAGCCCTTCAAGCAGCAGGCAATAGGTATCGGCAAGCTGGTCGGGGTCGGAAGCTTCCGCCTTGACCAGCTGGTTCCGCACGTCCGCCCGCAAGGAAGCCCGCTGTTCGCGCACGCGCACGCAGATGTGATGCTCCGGGTCGGTATAATCGGTCATCAGGTGCATGAACACGTTGCCGCTGTATCCGGGCTGGGAAACCAGTTCGTAAATGGACTGGAAAAACGCCAGAAGCTGCCGGGCGGATTCATTGGGATATTGATCCTGCGCCTGATCCCAAATCCGCCGGAATGCGGCTTCCCACTGGTCCATGCAGGCCATGACCAGTTCTTCCTTGGAAGGGAAGCAGCGGTAAAGTGTCATTTTTTTGATGCCTGCGGCCTGTGCGATGGCGTCGACGCTTACGGCCTGAACACCGCTTTGGCGGAACATCTGTTCCGCGATGCCGAGAACCCGTTCGCGGGTAACGGCGAGAGGCGTGCGCTGGCGGCGTTCTGTGGCGGGAGTGGCGGGGGCAATCCCTTTTGTTTCCATGACTTCTCCTATACGACGACTCCGGCGGAAGGCTTGCCGGTGTTGCAGAGGACGTCGCCGGACGCGGCCCGGAAACGTTGTTTTCCGGGCCGCGTCATGGGCGGTTACAGGACTTTTTTCTTTGTCCAGCCATGTTCCGTGGCCGCGTTTTCGGCTGCGGAGCCGCCGAGGACGCATACCGTCCCGGCTTTGGCCGCTTCAGCCATGACGTCGGCGAATTCCGTGAAGTGGCGGCGGGTCGTGCCGAGTATTTCCTCACGCATCTGCTGGCGCAGATCGTCGCGGTCGTCCGTCAGGTGGCGGGACAGCGACGCGGCTCCCCGTGCGTCGGGCAGGAGATAGGTGTCGAGATCTCCGATGGCCCCCACGATGGCAAGCGTCAGGTCGCGGTCGGAAAGATCCAGCTTCCGCAGGTAATCGGCGGTCGCGTCGTAGGTGGCGAGGGTTTTTTCGACATTGGGATCGCGGTAGGAGACCAGCGCCAGTGAGCCGCTCATGCGATCGAGCGCGCAGAACGCGCCGTATGCGCCGCCCTGCACGCGGACCTGATCCCACAGCCAGCCCATGCGCAGATGCCGGGTGATGACGTGCGCGGAACCGTGCCACGTATAGCCGAGATCATAGATGTTGCAACCCTTCCCGACGTAGTTGACCTGTGCGGGCACGATAAGGGCTTCGTTGGCCGCGGCCCTGAGCGGCTCGCGTTCCAGTGGCACGGAGAAAGCCGTGGGCAGGGCGCGGCCGAGCGCGGCGGCGTAAGGCTGTACCGCGGCGAGGGTGCCCGCGTCGGCGGTGAGGTTGAGGATGGCGTCCTGACGGTTCAGGATGAGGCCGCGCAGGATTTCGAGATCCGCGCGCACGCTGTCCCAGTCGCTGACCACGCGCTCGGACAGGGCCCGGATGGCTTCAAGGTAGGTGATGCCGCCGATGGCTTCGCTGATCTGCCCGGCAAGGCTGTAGGCCGCGCGCAGGCGGGCGATGACCGTGCCGTGCCCGGCGGGGATGA
>ERZ772991.1346-NODE-1346-length-22508-cov-13.246604_pt1 | contig 22508 bp, 18 predicted proteins | sample MGYA00511128_ERZ772991 | MGnify/ENA primary metagenome ERZ772991 (study PRJEB29015, sample SAMEA2737655) | human gut metagenome | biome: human gut; feature: human-associated habitat; material: faeces | place: China | collected 2012 ... | reverse complement strand
CACCCCGACGATCTTCGGCCCCTACAACACCTGCACGCGCGCACATATCGTCACCTTCCTGCACCGTTACAGCGCCTCCCTCCTCACAGAAGCACCGGCTGAAACGTGAAAATCCACGAAAAAAGCTCCCGTTCCGAAAAAAATCGGAACAGGAGCTTTTTTATGCTTTTTAATCTACCAGCTTATCCAGCTCGGCAACGTGGTGCGTACCGGTCGCAACCTGATGCTCTGCCTGCTTTGCGTACATATTGACCGCAACCGAGGACTTCTTGATCGACTGCATCGTGCCTGCGCCGGCGACACAGCCGCCCGGGCACGCCATGCCCTCGAGCAGATAGCCGTTATACTTGCCGGCCTTCGCCATCATCATCAGCTTGCGGCATTCGCTCAGGCCCTCCGCATTCGCGACTTTGATCTCGCGGTCGGGGTACTTTTCCTTGATGACGTTGACGACCGCCTGCGCAACGCCGCCGGAAACCGCGAAATTACGGCCGTCCGCGGATGCGTCGTTGACGCCGTGCGGGTCCTCCTTGAGCGTGTTCACATCAATATGACGCGCCTCGAAAATGCCCGCCATCTCCTCGAAGGTCAGCACGAAATCGACCTCGCTTCGAACCGTGCGGCGCATTGCCTCGAGCTTCTTTGCCGCGCAGGGACCGATAAAGGCGACCTTCGCGCCCGGCTGATGGTGCTTGATGAGCCGCGCGGTCAGCGTCATCGGGGTCAGCGCCATCGAGATGGAGTTTGCCTGCTCCGGGAACAGCTTTTTCGCCATCACAGACCACGCCGGGCAGCAGGAAGTTGCCATGAACGGCAGCTTTTCGGGAACTTCCTTGACGAAGTCCTCCGCCTCCTGCGCCGCACACAGGTCGGCGCCGATCGCGACCTCGATGATGTCGGCGAAGCCGAGCTGCTTCATCGCGGCGCGCAGCTTGCCCGGCGTGACCTTGGGGCCGAACTGACCGACGAACGCCGGCGCTACGGCAGCGTAAACGCGCTCGCCTGCCTGAATCGCGCGGATCATCTGGAAGATCTGCGACTTGTCCGCGATCGCGCCGAACGGGCAGTTGACCAGGCACTGGCCGCAGGAAACGCACTTGCTGTAATCAATTTCCGCGCGGCCCAGCTCGTCGGAGTGGATGGCACCCATGCCGCAGGCAGCGGCACAGGGGCGCTCGGTTTTGACGATGGCGTTGTAGGGGCAGACGCCGACGCAGCGGCCGCACTTGATGCACTTTTCCTGATCGATGATGGAACGGCCGCTCTCCCAGGTGATGGCCTTCTTGGGGCAGACTTCCATACAGGGGTGTGCGAGGCAGCCCTGGCACAGGTCGGAGACCTTGACCAGCTTCTCGGGGCAGCGGTTGCAGGCAAACTTGATGACGTTCACCAGCGGGGGGTCGTAATACTTATCGGCGATGGAAGCGTCCTCCAGACCGGAGACGACGCTGTTGTGCTCGTCCATGCGGCGGGTGGGCAGGCCCATGGCCAGACGCACGCGCTCCTCAACGATGGCGCGCTCCAGGAAGATGTCCTTGCGCAGCTTGCCTTCCTCGCCGGGGATGATGGTGTAAGGGATCTTGCGCATCAGGTGGTTGGCCTGCTCGCCCTTGACGTTGGCGTAGGCCATCCGTGCCACCTCGGTAAAGACCTGGCGGCGGATCTGGATGACCGTGGTGTTGATTCCTCTGAAACTCATTCCAATCTCTCCTTGCTTTGAAACAACAGAACAAAAAACCGCTCTGACGCGGCTTTTCTCCGGGGCCTTTGATACTGGGCTGCTGCAAACAGCCGGATGCCCCGAATAATCCACTTTTATTGTAGCATAAACCCTTCGGGAAGAAAAGGGAAAAGCCTAAAATTTGTTATGAAATTCACAACTGATATATCTTGCACAAATGCGAACAAATGGATTTGTACAAAACGGCAAAGAAACGGCTAAGATTACACCATCTCGGCCCGGACACGCTCGCCGTCGTAGCTGCCCAGCCGGACATGGACGATCTCGCCGCTCTTATGGCCCGGGGCCGAGACCACAACGGGAACATACAGCCGGGTGTAGCCGGTGAAGAGGGTGCCGGAGAGGGGAGTCTCCAGCAGAACGTCGTCTTCGCTGCCCTCGCAGCTGGCCAGCACCTCGCGGCGGATGTCCTCGGCGATGGCGTTCATCTCCCGGCTGCGGGCCTGCTTTTCGCGCTCATGGACCTGATCGGGGAAGTCGTAGGCGGGGGTGCCGCTGCGGCGGGAGTAGGGGAAGACGTGGACTTTCAGGAAGCCGATCTCCTTCAGGAACGCGCAGCTCTCCCGGAAATCTTCCTCCGTCTCGCCGGGGAAGCCGCAGATGCAGTCGGTGGTGAAGCTGACCGGGCGGTCGCCGTAGGCGGCGCGGAGCTGGCGGACCACCTCGGCGTACTGCTCGGCGGTATAGACGCGGCGCATCCGGCGCAGGGTGGCGCTGCAGCCGCTCTGCAGGCTCAGATGGTACTGGGGGCAGAGCTTGTCCACTGCCGCCAGCCGGGTGATGTATTCGGGGGTCAGCATATCGGGGTCAAGGCTGCCCAGCCGGATACGCTCGATGCCCTCCACCCGGGCGCACTTCTCCACCAGCTCCACAAGGTTGGTGCCGGTGTCGAGACCGTAGCTGGGCAGGGAGATGGCGCTGAGCACCACTTCCCGGTAGCCGGAAGCGGCCAGCTGGCGCAGCTCGGCGAGAATGCTCTCTTCCGAGCGGCTGCGCACCGGGCCGCGGGCGCGGGGGATGACGCAGTAGGCGCACTGGCGGTTGCAGCCGTCCTCTACTTTGATAAAGGCGCGGGTGTGGGTCTCGAACCGCTCCACCGGCAGCTCCTCGAATCGCTCGCCCTTCGCGTGGGGGGCGATGGCGACGATGCGCTCGTGGCCGTCCAGCAGCTTGAGCACGTTGTCGAGGATGGCTTTCCGGTCGCCGTTGCCGCAGACCAGGTCGGCCTCCATGAACTGGGCCGCTTCCTCAGGGAAAGCCTGTGGGTAGCAGCCGGTGAGGACCGTCACAGCGCCGGGGTTCTCGCGCTTGGCCCGGCGGAGCCACTTGCGGCTCTTCTGGTCGCCGAAGTTGGTGACGGTGCAGCTGTTCACCACAAAGACGTCGGCCTCTTCGCCCTCCGGCACGATGGTGAAACCGGCGGAGCGGAACATCTGTTCCAGCGCACCGGTCTCGTTTAAGTTGACCTTGCAGCCAAGGGTATAAAAACAAACTCGCATGGGGTGTCCTTTCAAGTTGATATACATTATAAACCATCCTATTATAGCAGATTTTTCCCGGGGAGAAAAGAGCATTCCGGCCTCTTTTTTTGCATAGAATGCAATCAGACAGACATTGCGGGGAGGGACAAGGGATGGAACGAAAGAATTTTGCGGTGCTCTGCGCAGCCGTGCTCTGTTTCTGGCTGTTTGCACTGGCCCTTGGGACGGCGGAGGGCGTGGGCCTGCGGGCTGTCATGCACCCGGAAGAGCGGGCCGTCAGCGCCGACGTCGAGGAAGCGGCGGAAGGAATTTTCCTGCCGGCCGCAGCCGCCGCGCCTCAGCTCGACCTCAACTGCCGCGCTGCCATCCTCATTGAGCAGGGGAGCGGACGGGTCCTCTACGAGAAGAACGCCGACGAGCGGGTCCCCATCGCCTCCATCACCAAGGTGATGACCCTGCTGCTCGCCTTCGAGGCTGTCCACGACGGGCGGCTGACCATGGAGACGCCGGTGCCGGTGAGTGAGCACGTCTACCACATGGGCGGCAGTCAGATCTGGCTGGAGCCGGGGGAGCACTTTACATTGGACGAGATGATAAAGGCCATCTGCGTTTCCTCTGCCAACGACGCGGCAGTGGCCGTGGCCGAGCTGGTGGGCGGCAGTGAGCCGGCCTTCGTGGAGCAGATGAACGCCCGGGCCGCCTCGCTAGGGATGGAGCAGACGTCTTTCCGCAACGCCTGCGGGCTGGATGCCGAAGGCCATCTCTCCACGGCCCGGGACGTGGCCGTCATGAGCCGCACCATCCTGAACACCTGCCCCGAGGTGCTGCACTACACCGGCATCTGGACGGATACCCTCCGGGGCGGGGCGACCCAGCTGATCAATACGAATAAGCTCCTCCGCCGGTATGAGGGAATCACCGGCCTCAAGACCGGCACCACCGGCGGCGCGGGCATCTGCATCTCGGCCAGCGCCACCCGGAACGGCCTCTCCCTCATCGCGGTCATCTTGGGCGCACCGTCCAGCGCCGACCGCTTCGACGCCGCCACGACCCTGCTGGACTACGGCTTCGGGGCCTATGAGGCCGCGCCGCTGCCAAAACTCGAGGCACAGCCGCTCCAGATCACGGTCAGGGGCAGCGCGGCAGGCAGCGTCCCGCTGGATTACTCGGCCCTGCCGGAGACGGTGCTGGTGGAGAAGGGGAGCGGGGCGTCCCTGCATACCGAGCTGACCCTGCCCGAGGAGCTGGAAGCCCCGGTGGAGCAGGGCCAGACGCTGGGCAAAGCCGCGGTCTATCAGGGCGAAGCACTTCTGGAAGAGTACGAAGTGCGTGCTGCCGCCGATGCGCCGAGGATGACCGTCCGGGATGCCATCGGCCTGCTGTGGCAGAGCCTCACCGGCGCGGCATGACCGAAAACTGCGCACTACCGGTCAAAAACGGTCAGCGAGGGCAAAGAATGGCTTGGACGTTTGTATAAAAGATGTAAGAGCATACAAAACAACACTATTAAAATTGTATGAAAAGCGAGGATTTTGGCCTTGACTTTGCCCGGCGGGAACGGTACACTTATACCAAGAAAAACCCTCGCCGGGCAAAGAGCCCGTAAAATGTTTTGGAGGTTTTGATAGAATGAGTCTCGCTCTGAATACAAAGCACCTCTCCAGTTTCATCAACGAAGAGGAATACAAGGCCATCTACCCCCAGGTAGAGGCCGCGCACAAGACGCTGGAAGCCAAGAACGGCCCCGGCAGCGACTTCCTGGGCTGGATGTATCTGCCCCGTGATTATGATAAGGAAGAGTTCGAGCGCATCAAGGCAGCTGCTGCCAAGATCCGTGAGGATTCCGACGTTCTGGTGGTCGCCGGCATCGGCGGCAGCTATCTGGGCGCACGCGCCGTCATCGAGGCCGTCAAGGGGATGTACCACAACGAGCTGGACAACGGCCTGAAGATCTACTTCTGCGGCAACAGCATCAGCCCCACCTATCTGAATGACATCATCGCGCTGTGCAAGGGCAAGCGCTTCTCCATCAACGTCATCTCCAAGTCCGGCACCACCACCGAGACCTCTCTGGCCTTCCGTGTGCTGCGCAGGCTGCTGGAAGACGAGATGGGCGTGGAAGAGGCCAACAAGCGCATCTACGCCACCACCGACCGCGCCAAGGGTACCCTCAAGCAGCTGGCTGACGCCCAGGGCTGGCCCACCTTCGTCGTCCCCGACGATGTCGGCGGCCGCTACTCCGTCCTTTCCGCTGTGGGCCTGCTGCCCATCGCTGCTGCCGGCATCAGCATCGACGACGTCATGAAGGGCGCAGCCGACGCGATGGAGCGCTTCTCCGTGCTCAGCCCCGACAACGACGCCTACAAGTATGCGGCCATCCGCAACATCCTGTACCGCAAGGGCAAGAGCATCGAGATCCTCGAGTGCTATGAGCCGAACTTCACCCTCATGAACGAGTGGTACAAGCAGCTGTTCGGTGAGAGCGAGGGCAAGGACAACAAGGGTCTGTTCCCCGCAAGCTGCATCTTCTCCACCGACCTGCACTCCATGGGTCAGTTCATCCAGGAAGGCTCCCGCACCATGTTCGAGACCATCGTGGATGTCAAGAAGCCCGCACAGGACCTCTTCATCGACAAGCTGGAGGGCAACTTCGACGGCCTGAACTTCCTGGCTGACCAGAACATGAGCGTGGTCAACCGCAAGGCGATGGAAGGTACCATCCTCGCCCACACCGACGGCGGCGTGCCGGAGGTGGTCATCGAGGTGGACGACCTGTCTGCTTATAATGTGGGCTACCTCATCTACTTCTTCTGGCGTGCCTGCGCCTGCAGCGGCTACCTGCTGAGCGTCAACCCCTTCAACCAGCCGGGCGTCGAGAGCTATAAGAAGAATATGTTCGCTCTGCTGGGCAAGCCGGGTTATGAGAACCTGACCGCCGAGCTGGAAGCGAAGCTGAAGTAAGAGCAAGCGGAACAAAAAACGATCTCCCGCCGTGAGGCGTGGAAAATACAGGAGGACAGAACTATGATTAAACTGATTGTTGGCACCAAAGGCTCCGGTAAGACCAAGGCTATGATCGACATGATCAATGATTCGGTCAAGACCTCCAAGGGCAACGTCGTTGTCGTCGAGAAGGGCATGAAGCTGACCTATGAGGTCCCCAACGCCGCCCGTCTCATCGACCTGGACGAGTACAAGATCGCCGGCGGCGAGATGCTGTACGGCTTCGTGGCCGGCCTGCTGGCAAGCAATTATGACATCACTGACCTGTACATCGACGGCATCCTGAAGGTGCTGGATCACGACATCAACCGTCTGGGCGTCGTTCTGGACGAGATCGCTGCCGCCGCCGGCGACTCCATCAAGGTCACCGTCACGGTCAGCGCTGATGAGGCTGCTCTGCCCCACGATGTGAAGAAGTACCTGTAAAATAACTCTGAAATTTCTGATTTGAAGCATCCCAGACAGGCAGGAAACCGGAGAATTTGAAATTTTTTCGGTTTTCTGCCTGTTTTGGTGTTGACAAAGGGCTGTGTTGGCGCTATACTAACAAAGCAGCCTTTTATGAGGTGTACTATGCAATTTGACCTGAGAAAGTTTATCGTATCCGGCACGAAGCCTTACGCCGCAGAGTTTCAGTGTGATTTGTCTGCAAAGGATTTTGCCGGTGCAAGGATCGAGCAGCCTGTGACGGCCCGCTTTGAGGCGGTGCCGGATGGCGAGGAGATCCGGATGACGCTGCGGGCAAACGCATTGGTGCACGGAGAGTGCGCCCGCTGCCTCGACCCCGTCGAACGGGAAGAGACGGTGCAAGCAGAGTGGACGGTCAGGGAGCGCGATCTGGATGACCCAGATTTCGACCTGCCCCTCAACGAAAAAGGACATCTGGATGTGGACGAATGGCTCTGTCAGGAATTCATGTTCCAGATACCGACGGTGCTGCTTTGCAGCGCTGACTGCCCGGGCTTGTGTCCCCGGTGCGGGAAGAAGATGGCCGAATGTACCTGCCCTCCGGCAGAAGCTGAGGCCGAACCCGCAGACGCAAGGCTAGCGATACTCAAATCACTGCTGAACTGAGAAACCCATCAAGGAGGTGCAAAAATATGGCAGTACCTAAGAGACATCTTTCCAAGGCCCGCCGCGACAAGCGTCGCAGCAATGTTTGGAAGCTGGAGGCCCCCGCACTGGTCAAGTGCAGCAACTGCGGCTCTCTGAAGCTCCCCCACCAGGCATGTGGCAACTGCGGTTACTACAAGGGCGAGGAAGTCATCAAGAAGGGCTAATTTGCGCAGAATTGGTGGCACATTGGTGTTATGTACAGAAGGGGAGGGCGCAATGCCTTCCCCTTCTTGCTGTTTATGGAACGGATGAAACCTCTCCGTCATCCCTTCGGGATGCCACCTCCCCTAACGAGGGGAGGCTTTGGCAGCCGGGTGAAGCTTGCTGGATACGCCAGAGGCTCCCCTACTAGGGGAGCTGGCGGGCGCAAGCCCGACTGAGAGGTTGTACGAAGGCGAACCTACCGGAAAGCAGGTGAAGTGAAAGTGTCTATTAAAATCGACCGCGTGGACGCGGGCAGCGAGGCGGAAGCCCTCGGCCTCGCCGGCGGCGACGAGCTGCTGAGCGTGGACGGCAACGAGCTGAACGACACGCTGGACTATGATTTTTATACCGACAGCAAGAGCTTCCACCTCAAAGCAAAGGTGGCGGACGGCATCCGGGAGTGGGATGTCCGGCGGGAAGAGCGCGGCCCCTTCGGCTGCGACTTCTCCACCTATCTGGGCGACCAGAAGCACTCCTGCTCCAACCACTGCATGTTCTGCTTCATCGACCAGCTGCCCCCCGGTATGCGCGAGAGCCTTTACTTCAAGGACGATGACGAGCGGCTTTCCTTTTTGTTCGGCAACTATATCACCATGACGAACATGCAGGACCACGAGATCGACCGCATCATCAAGATGCACATTTCACCCATCAACATTTCAGTGCACACCACGAACCCGCAGCTCCGTGTGCGGATGCTGGCCAACAAGCGCGGCGGCGAGGTGCTCAAGTATCTGCCCCGTCTGGTGGAGGGCGGCATCGCCGTCAACTGTCAGCTGGTGCTGTGCCGCGGCATCAACGACGGCGACGAACTGCGCCGTACCCTCTCCGACCTTTTGGAGCTGACCCCTATGGTGCAGAGCATCGCTGCGGTGCCCTGCGGCGTGACGGATTACCGCGAGAAGCTGTTCAAGCAGACACCGTATGATGCAAAGACCAGCGCCGAAGTCATCGACATCATGGAAGAATTCGGCGATGAGTGCAAGCGCCGCCACGGCAAGCGCATCATTTATCCCAGTGATGAATGGTACCTCAAGGCAGGCAGGCCCATCCCGCCGGAAGAGTTCTACGAGGACTTCGACCAGCTGGAAAACGGCGTGGGCATGATGCGCCTGTATGCCTCGGAATTTCTGGCGGAGCTGGAAAAGCCACACCGCATCTACGGCACCAAAAAGATGGACGTGGTCACGGGCGAAATGGCTTCGCCGCTCATCCACCAGATGATGGCTGAGCTGCACCGCCAGTACCCCATGGTCGAGGTGACGGTGCACACCATCAAGAACAAATTCTTCGGCGGCAATGTGGGTGTGGCCGGGCTTGTAACGGCGACCGATATCATTGCCCAGTGCGAGGGCAAGCTGACCAGCGGCACGCTGGGCGTGCCCGCCGTGATGCTGCGGGAGGAAAAAGACACCTTTCTGGACGACATCACCACCGACCAGCTGGCCCAGCGCCTTGGCGTGAAGGTGGAGGTGCTGCCGACCTCTGGCGGCGACGAAGCCCGCGCCCTGCTGCGCAGCGGCCTGCACATTGCAAGGAGAAGAAGAGCATAAAACCTTTTGTTATAGAAAGGAGGAACCCCTATGAGCAAACCGATCGTAGCAGTGGTGGGCCGCCCCAACGTGGGCAAATCCACCCTGTTCAACAAGCTGTGCGGTCAGCGCCTTGCCATTGTGGAGGACACGCCGGGCATTACCCGTGACCGCATTTTTGCCAACTGCGAGTGGAACGGCCATGACTTCCTGCTGGTGGACACCGGCGGTATTGAGCCAAAGGCTACCGAGGGCATTCTGGCTCACATGCGGGAGCAGGCCCAGATCGCCATTGACACTGCAGACTGCATCATCATGGTGGTGGACGTGCGCGACGGCCTGACCGCCGCGGACGAGGATGTGGCCCACATGCTGCGCCGCAGCCACAAGCCCATCATTCTGGCCGTGAACAAGTGCGACAAGGTGGGCGATGCCCCCATGGAGATGTACGAGTTCTACAACCTCGGCTTTGACGAGGTGATGCCCATTTCGTCCGTGCACGGCCACGGCACCGGCGACCTGCTGGACGCTGTGTGCGCCCATCTGGACTTCAGCGAGACGGTGGTGGAAGAGGACCGCATCCCGGTTGCCATCATCGGCCGCCCGAATGTGGGCAAGTCCAGCCTGACCAACCGCATTCTGGGCGAGAACCGCATGATCGTGGCCAACGAGGCCGGCACCACCCGTGATGCCATCGACACCCCGGTGGACAACGCCTACGGCAAGTTCATCTTTACCGATACCGCTGGTCTGCGCAAGCGCAGCAACATCAGCGATGGTCTGGAGCGCTACATGGTGGTGCGTGCACTGGCTGCTGTGGAGCGCAGCCGCGTGGCGCTGATTCTTGTGGATGCCACCGTCGGCTTTACCGAGCAGGACAGCAAGGTGGCTGGCTACGCCCACGAGCAGGGCAAGGCCTGCATCATCGTGGTGAACAAGTGGGATGCTGTGGAAGGCAAGGAGACCAACACCATGGAACTGCAGCGCCGCGGCTATGCCGAGTGCTTCAGCTTTATGGGCTATGCACCCATTATCTTCATCTCTGCCCAGACCGGCTACAACGTGAACAAACTGATGCAGCTGATCCGGGATGTGGATGCCGAGAACGGTGCCCGCGTGCCCACCGGCGTGCTGAACGAGATGCTGGCCCGCGCGACCGCCCGGATGCAGCCCCCCAGCGACAAGGGCCGCCGCCTGAAGATCTACTACCTGACGCAGGCCTCCACCCGTCCCCCCACGTTCGTGGCCTTCGTGAACGCAAAGCACCTGTTCCACTTCAGCTATCAGCGGTATCTCATCAATCAGATCCGCGAAAACTTTGGTCTGGAGCATACGCCCATCCGTCTGGTCGTGCGGGAGCGCGGCTCCGGCGAGGTGGGTGCCAAGGACGTATAACACGTCAGGGAGGCTCAGATGATGAAATCTGTTCTCATCGCTGTGGTGTCCGCTGTGCAGGCATATCTGCTGGGCAGCATCGACACCGGTATCCTCGTCAGCAAGTTTTTGTACCACGATGACGTACGCAAGTACGGCAGCGGCGCTGCAGGCATGACCAATATGCTGCGCACCTTCGGTAAAAAGGCAGCGGCACTTACCGCCTTTGGTGATGTGCTCAAGGGCGTGCTGGCCGTGTGCATCGGCCGCTGGCTGTTCACCCTGATGCCGGAAAGCACCACGCTCTCGCCCTATCTTGCGGTGTATCTGGCTGCGATCTTTGCCATTATCGGCCATTTGAAGCCCCTGTATTTCGGCTTCAAGGGCGGCAAAGGCGTGCTGGTGGCGGGCGGCACTATTCTGGCCATCCAGCCGGTGCTGATCCCTTTTCTGGCGGTCATCTTTCTGGCCTGCCTGCTGCCCACCGGCATGGTGTCACTGGGCAGCGTGACCATGGCAGCACTCTACCCGGTGCTCACCATCCTGTACGGGGTGTTCCGGGGCTATTCTGCCGCCGACCTTACCGTGTGCACCATCGGCTCGGTGATTATGGCCGCAATGGTCATTTATATGCACCGCTCCAATATCCAGCGCATCCGCGAGGGCAAGGAGTACCGCTTTGGCCGTCACGGCAAAAAGTAACAGAAAATAGTAAACCACCCCGCAGCAGCCGTTCACCGGCCGCTGCGGGGTGGTTTTTGTATATGCTTATTCCTTTGTCTCGGTCTCTTCCTCAGGCTTTGCTTCGGAATGCCGCCGACGGAACCAGTCGGCGGGGATGCCGCTCTGGGCGGGGGTAAGATCCGGCGCAGGATGACCGTCCGGCAGGTGTGCGCCAAAGGCCGGGACAAAGAAGAACTTGCGCACAATGAAGATCAGCGCAATCGCGCCAACGCTGAGCAGGTTCTCCACGGCGGAATCGTGTCCCACCACCAGATGGCGGGCAATGGCGTACAGCAGCACCTCAAGGCTGCTGCCGGGGCTGTGCTTGGCCAGCATCTTGATGAACTCAATGCCGATCACAATGTCCAAGCTGCGCTCCAGAAAGGTGCGGATCTCTGCCTCGTTGCCATCGAACAGCAGGCCGGGCATCCAGCGGATCAGGGGCACAACGCTGAGCAGCAGACCAATCAGCACCAGCCCGGATAACAGCACTTCCAGCAGACTGGAAGCCTGAATAATGCGGTTGCGCAGGGAGGTACGCCAGTGGCTTTCTACCGGGTGAGAGGGATGTTCCATAGTAAGACCTTCCTTTCGGCATTCTGCTGCATAAAGATCGACAAAATCCTGCCTTTATTGTAGCAGACGAGAGAAGGTCTGTCAATTTCAATCCACGATGGTGACGGTGGTCTGCGGGCCGACGGCCACATAGCCGGACTTTTTGATGCAGTCCTGCCCGGCGTCGGTATCCAGCCAGTCGTACAGACGGCGCTCCGGGCTGTCGGCGGCGGCATCTGGGTGGATGACGGCGTAGAAATCGTTGCACAGGGGGTAGCTGCCGTCGGCAAGAGTGTCGTTGCTGGGGGTCACACCGTCCACCGCCAGCAGCCGCAGCCCGGGCTTGGAATACATCTGGTCGATGTAGTAATACACGGAGAAACCGATGGCGTTGGCGCTGTTGTTGTAATCGGCAATGCTGTCCACCAGCTCGCCCATGGCGGCAGGTGCCAGCTCAGAGGGTGGGGTCATCAACTCTCCGCCCTGAATGAGCAGCTTTTTGAACAGGGTCTGGCTGCCGGAGTCCTCGCCGCGCTGGAAGGCAACGATTTCCTGATCCTTGCCGCCTACATCCTTCCAGTTGGTGATCTTCCCGGCGTAGATGTCCCGCAGCTGCTGCTGGCTAAGCGCCTGCACCGGGTTGTCCTCGTTGACGATGAACACCAGCGCGTCCACCCCGATGGGTTTCTGCTCCAGCTCCACATTGGCCTTTTGCAGCTCTTCCTTTACATAGTCCGGCGCTTCGTACACCACCAGCATCCGGGTGGTGGTGTCGTACAGGCCAAAGTTCTCCCATGCGTAGGCGGTGGTGCTCACGGTGATGCTGCTGCGGGCTTCCTCCAAGTCCATGCCGGTGGTATCGGCCAGCATCTGCGCCATCAGCGGAATGCAGGCGGTGCTGCCGTCCAGCGGGGGAAACTCCGCTTCGGTCAGGAACGGCTCAGGCTGCTGCACAGTCGAGGACGCTGCAGAGGACGCGGGCGGCTCTGCGGCAGAGGAAGCGGTGCTGCCGGAGGGCGCATCCGTGCCCTTGCAGGCGGTCAGCACCCCGGCGGCGGAGCAGGCAGCTAGCCCCAGCAGAAAGCTGCGGCGGGAAATTTTAGCGTTTTTCATAAGAAAGCCCTCCTAACTCAATAGCCATAACTCGGTACATCGTCCGCAGTGGCAGACGAGAAAATGCTCTGGCAGTACAGCCAGTTGCCGCTCGTGTCCATCCAGCCCACATAGAAGCCCCGCTGTGCGGCAAACACATGGTCGGGCAGGGCATTCAGACTGTTGGAATAGTACCCGGTGCAGCTGGAAAGTCCCTGCAGCACCACCTTGCCGTCTGCATTCAGCACATCGCATACGCTGCCGTAGGCGCTGCCCGCAGCGGCGCGGCTGCCGTAGAACATGGGTCTGCCGTCGGGGTCGGTGGTCAGGTAGTTGACGTAGCTGTACTTGCCCTGCAGGGCGGTCAGGTCGCTGACAAGCCCCTGCGGGCCGTACAGCCGGGTGGCGGTGGTCTCGTAGCGGTCGTTATCCTGCAATTCCAGCCAGACGTAGCCGGTGCCGCAGTTGCTCATCCGTACTCGCTGCTGGTGCTCCACCGGTTCTACGGTGGTGTCGGTCAGCAGCTTGCCGTTGTCCTTACTGTACACCCGCAGACTGCCGTCCAGCGCGTAGACGGCTACGGTGTTGTCGGTGGCGTCCACATCGTACAGCGGGGTCTTTGCGCCTGTCTCCAAATCATAGAGTTCGTAGCCATGGCCCTCGCCGCTGTGCCATGTTACCACATAGCCCGGGAAATACTGGCTGGGCTGCTCGTCAAAGGTGGAGATCAGTCCGCGGTTCTCTGTGGTCATGTCCCGCAGTTCGTACCGGCCGTCACTGGTGGAAAAGCTGGCAAGACCACCCGGATAGACCTGCAAAAAGCCCGTGTACTGCTCGCCGGTCTGGGTGTTGTACAGGATTTGGTCGGTGGTTTCCTCTCCGGTGGCAACGTCCAGCTTCACCCAGTCGCTCAGGGTGTCGCTGTCGTAGAAAAGGCGGTATGCCGAGGCGGCCTCGGCGCGGTAGACGGGGGTGCCGTCCTTCTCCTGCACCACCACCCAGCGGTTCTGCTGGTAGTCGGTATCCCAGTCGTAATCGTCCAGTCCCTCCGGGCGGGCGTAGCAGCTGAACACCAGCTTATCGCCGCATAGGGTGCAGCTGTATGCACCTTCCGGTACCGGCAGCGCTGCGCCGGTGGCAAGGTCGATGACCTGACAGGTGCCATAACCGGACTCCGGGACGTATCCGCCATCGATCAGGCGGCTCTCCTGCAGCACCAGCAGGCCGTTTTGCAGGGTGGCGCTCTGCTCGCCCTCAAAGGACATTACTTCGGTGCCGGTCTTGTCGTACAGGGCGGTGCGGCGTCCGCCCCGGCCGGTGGGGTCGGACCAACTGCGCAGCCAGTAGTCTGCGGTGCCGGTGACACTGTCCTCCACCAGCGAGACGTTCTCACTGCGGGTAGACTGGTGCAGCGGGGTGCTGCCGCACAGGATGGTGGTGCTGCTTCCGGAACGGCTGTCGCAGTACAGCACCCGCAGACGGCTATCGTTCAGCACGGCAGGGTCGTACAGGGGTTTGCCGTTGTCGTCCGTAGGTACCGAAACCGCAGAGCTTGCAGCGCCCGGCACGCCGGTGGCGGGCGGCAGCAGGGTACAGCCGCAGCCTAAAGTAAGGGCAAGGGCAGTGCAGACTGCCCCGCAGCCGATACGCAAGACAACACGCTTCATAAAAACCACTCCTTTGCAAAAAACAGGGAGGAAATTTTTTCCGTTCACTCAGAATACGAAACAGCCGCATTTTTCATTGCAGAACTTGCAGAAAAATGCGGCTAAAAACGGTTACAATTGCATTACAGCTGCGCCGGGGCATGGGACGCTTCTGCCTTGTCCATCTGCTCCAGCTGCCGCAGAAAGGCCAGCAAAAAGGGTAGAGAAATGAAGCAGGTGAGCGTATCCGCAATGGGCTGGCAAAGCTCCACGCCCACAAGCCCCAGCACCCGGGGAAGTACAAGAATCAACGGGATAAAGCACACGCCCTGCCGGCAGCAGGCCAGAAAGGTGGCACGCCCGGCCTTGCCCACGCTCTGGAAGGTCATGTTGGTCACCACGATCACCGGCTGCAGAAGGATGGCAAAGCACTGGTAGCGGAAGGCGGGCAGCGCCACAGCGGTGACCGCCGGGTCATCCCGGAACAGGCGGATCAGGTTTTCATCGTTCCACCAGCACACCGCGATCAGCACCACCAGCAGCGCAAAGGCGGCTTTCAGGGTAAAGACGGCGGCCTGCCGCACTCGGTGGTATTTGCGGGCGCCGTAGTTGAAGGACGCCACCGGCTGCAAGCCCTGTCCCACGCCGATGGCCACTGAGAGGATGAACATAAAAATGCGGGACACAATGCTCATGCCCGCCACGGCGGCATCGCCGTAGCTGCGGGCGGCAATGTTCAGCAGCATCCCGCCGATGCTGTTCAGCCCCTGACGGCCAAAGCTGGGCGCGCCGCCTGCAAGGATCTGCAAAAACTCGCGCGGCTCCCGGGTGACGGCAGAAAGCCGGAACTGGCTGACCGTTTTGCCCCGCAGGAACATATACAGCAGAATGCCAAAGCTGATGGTCTGACTGAGGGCAGTGGCGATCCCGGCACCGGCAGTGCCCAGCCCTAAAGCGAACATGAACAGCGGGTCCAGTGCAATGTTCAGCAGTCCGCCGGTGACCAGCCCGACCATGGCAAGGTTTGCTTTGCCCTCATACCGCAGGATGTTGTTCATCACCAGACTGGAGATCATCAGCGGTGCGGCAAGCAGGATGGGCCGGGCGTAGGCGCAGGCGTGGGGCAGAATGGTTTTGGTACTGCCCAGCAGCATCATAAAGTCCGGCAGGGTGGCAAGGCCGACCACCGCCAGCACTACGCCAAAGGCCAGCGCCGTAAAAAAGCTGGTGGAAGCAAAGCGGGTGGCGGCGTGGGTATCCTGACTGCCCAAGCGGCGGCTGATGATGGTGCCGGAGCCGTGCCCCAGCATAAAGCCCAGCGCCTGAATGATGGCCATCAGGCTGGAAACGACACCCACCGCGCCGGAAGCGCTGGTGGAGATGCGCCCTACAAAAAAGGTATCGGCCAGATTGTAGATGCTGGTGATCAGCATACTCAAAATCGTGGGCGCGGCAAGGCTGAGGATCAGCCGGGGGATCGGAGTCTCGGTCATTTTATGATACTGCACCGCAGTGCGGTCCTGCTGGGTCATGGGAAAATATCCTCCTTCAAAAACGAGAAAGCCGCCCCTTCCAGAGCGGCAGATAGTCCTGATGAAAACAGTATAACGCAGTTGCGACAAAATGTCGAGAGGGAGTAAAAACGGCCTTTCGCCCCTGCGAAGGGGCGAAAAAGCAGGCGAAAACAGGATGGATTCTATATAAAGTGCTAAAGAATTGTCGAATTGCTTGTGAAAAATCACGATATGTGGTATTCTTTATAAGAAGGAATTGGAAAAATCTGTGCATTTTATGATTGGGAGGGATTTGTACATGAAATCCGTAGCACAAACTGTGATCGAGGCCGACCGCTTTTATACCATTGCCGCTCACACCGGCAATGTCATTCAGGCAGTGGAGGGCAGCAAGGACGGCGGCACTGTCCGTCTGGGCAAGTATGACCACAAGCCCGAACAGGAGTGGAGCTTTGTCCGCGAGGGCGATGGTGTGTACCGCATCCGCAACCGTGCCTCCGGCAAGCTGCTGGATCTGACCATGACCGGCACTGCCAACGGCACATGGCTGCACCTGTGGGAGGACGTGGGCGGCACGTCCCAGATGTGGAAGGTGGAGCACACTCCGGAGGGCACCGTGCGTCTGCGCTCTTCTTGGGCAGGCGGCAAGTGCGTGGACACCGTGGGCATCGGTGCCGAGGTGGGCGCTGTGCTGCAGATCTGGCAGGAGGTGCCCGGCGGTGGTGACCAGCTGTGGGTCATCTCTGAGGTAAAGGACCGCGTAAAGCGTGCCGCCAAGGTTGAACAAGCAGCACCCGCTGCCGAGACGAAGGCCGCACCGGCCAAGGAAGCCGCTCCCGCCAAGAAGCCCGCAGCCCGCAAGCCCCGCACCGCCAAGAAGGTGGAGGAGAAGCCCGCTGCTCCCACCGCAAAGGCTGCAGAGCCGGTCAAGGCAGAAAAGCCCGCTGCAAAGAAGGCTGCTAAGGCAAAGGCTGAGCCTGCTGCTCCCGCAGTAGAGGTGAAGGCAGCTCCCGCCGTGGCAACCAAGGCCGAGCCTGTTACTAAGGCTGAACCGGCTGCCAAGGCAGCGCCCGCAGCGGAAGCCAAGACTGCCCCTGCCGCCGCAAAGCCCAAGGCAAAGCGTGCACCCTGCAAAAAGACCGTAAAGAAGTAAAAAAACTTTTAAACAGCAAAAAAATCGGACAGAGTGAGATCTGTCCGATTTTTTGCGTTTATAGAAGCTTTTTATGCAGCAGGGGAGGTGACAGCATCATCGCTCTGGGCAGCGGTCTGCACGAACTGCACGATGCTCTCGATGGTCTTGCGCAGTTGCACAAGGCTTTCCACGTCAGAGTCCTGCATCCGGGAAGTAGGGGCGGTCACCACGGTCTGGGCGGCAGTCACCGTGCCGGAAAGTTCTGCATGGATGTGGTGGGCGGGCACGTCCAGCAGGATGTGCACCTTGGGGGACAGGGTCTTGAGCAGACCCTGCTTTTCGATGCCCAGAATCAGCTGCGGCGCGTCCTCCCCGGCGGCGAGATTCGGCAGCTGAAGGTAGAGGTAACCCTTCTTGGCGTTGGCGGGCTGCACGGTTTTGAGCTGCTTCAAGTCCAGCTGGAAGTCGTTCACCTGCTGCAAGCCGGTGGCGGCGGGGTCTACCCTCAGCAGGGTGGCCAGCTGGTCTTGAGAGATGTAGCTACCCAGCGACCAGCCCGGCAGCAGCAGGCTTGCCAGCGGATACTCGGCTACAACCGTGCTGCGCAGCTTGTTGTACAGCTGCCCGGCGTCGTAAAGGGTCTCTTCCTCGCTGATGTACATCCGGGTCAGAGGGGCATCGTTGACGGTGCTGGTGCCCGCCGGGTACAGCGCCAGCTGCACCGCCCGGGGGGTGTACTGACCGGTCAGGCTGCCGGTGGTGCCGCCGAACTTGTCCAACAGGGCGTAAAGGGCGGGGGGCTCGGCCTCGGTGGAGGTGATGGTGTAGTCCAGTGCAAAGCTGGCACCGCTCTGGAATGCCTTGACCCTGCGGCTGACCAAGCTGTACAGCACTGCCGCAGCCACCACGCACACCAAAACCAGACACAGCAGAACGATCAGCGCCGCCCGCAGACCGGTGCGCTTTTTGTGGGAAGATGCCATGGGAAACCTCTCCTTCCGGTAAAACGTATTTGTTCCAGCATAACGGAACTGCACGCAAATGTCAAGCGCCGCAAACTGCGGACAAAACAAAAAACCTGAAACATTTCTGTTTCAGGTTTCTGGCGGAAAGATGGGGATTCGAACCCCAGAACGCTTTTGACACGTTACACGATTTCCAGTCGTGCGCCTTAGACCAACTCAGCCATCTTTCCACATCTTTTGTTCTGCCTTTGGGCGGGTGCCCTTGGCGCTCCACTATAATACCTGAAAGCAGGCTTTTTGTCAAGGATTTTTTTGAAAAAAATCAGACTTTTTTAAAAATGACGAAAAAACGCGAGAAAGTGTTCTGCCGCATGGATGGAAAGCACAAAAAGCCCTTGACGCACCTTTAAAATAGGTCTATATTGAGGGCAAAGAGCACTGCGGTGGGTCGTTTTGTGCCGCAGTGGCGGGAAATATAAGGAGGATGCTTTTATGACTTATCCTGAAGTGCTTGCCAATGCCCGTACCTGCATTGGTCAATACTGCAAGGCCTGCCCGGTGTGCAACGGCGTGGCCTGTAAAAACCAGATCCCCGGTCCGGGTGCCAAGGGCGTGGGCGATACCGCCATCCGCAATTATAATAAGTGGGCAGATATCCGGGTGAACATGGACACCCTGTGCCCCGGCGGTGCACCGGACACCACGCTGGAGCTGTTCGGCAAAAGCTTCCGCTATCCCTTCTTTGCGGGCCCTGTGGGTGCAGTGAACCTGCACTACTCCGATACCTACACCGATATGACCTATAACGATGTACTGGTGCGCGCCTGTGCAGAAAACGGCATTGCAGCCTTTACAGGCGACGGCACCAACCCCACCGTGATGGAGATGGCTACCCGCGCCATCGGCGCTGCGGGCGGCTGTGGCGTGCCCACCATCAAGCCGTGGAACATCGACACCATCCGCGAGAAAATGGCACAGGCCAAGGCCAGCGGCTGCTTTGCCGTGGCCATGGATGTGGACGCCGCGGGTCTGCCTTTCCTGAAGAACATGACCCCGCCCGCCGGCAGCAAGAGCGTGGAGGAACTGGCCGAGATCGTGCAGCTGGCCGAGCGTCCCTTCATCGTCAAGGGCGTGATGACCGTTAAGGGCGCACTGAAGGCAAAGCAGGCCGGTGCCGCCGCCATCGTGGTGTCCAACCACGGCGGCCGCGTGCTGGATCAGTGCCCTGCCACCGCCGAGGTGCTGCCGGAGATCGCCGCAGCCCTCAAGGGCACCGGCGTGAAGGTACTGGTGGACGGCGGCATCCGCACCGGTGTGGATGTGTTCAAGGCGCTGGCACTGGGCGCAGACGGCGTTCTGATCTGCCGCCCCTTCGTGACTGCTGTCTACGGCGGCGGCGCAGAGGGCGTGAAGTGCTACATCGATAAGCTGGCCGGGGAACTGGCCGACACCATGCAGATGTGCGGTGCCCATACGCTGGCCGAGATCACCCCGGATATGGTGCGGGTCTGATTTTTCTGCGTAGAGAACGATTTTAATGGCCTCCGCCTTGCTCTGGCCATATTCAGCGGAAAGAATCTTATTTATAGAACAATGCCGGGCAGACTGCGGTCTGCCCGGCATTGTATTTTCACGAGAGGGGTCGAAGTGGAGAACGGCAGCTGCTGAAAATCGTCTTACTTCAAAGTGCCGTCCAGCACCTGCTGGTAATACCACGGCTTCGGGGCGTGGAAGGTCTTGCCGCTGAGAAAGGCAAAGTCTGGCTGGGTAAAGCGGGGCATGGTCAGCTCCCATGCGCACAGCGCCTGATACTTCAGCTTCAGCTCCCGGTTGGCGCTGTTGTTGCCGTACTTGCTGTCGCCAAGGATGGGGCAGCCGATGCTGGCCATGTGGGCGCGGATCTGGTGGGTGCGGCCGGTGATCAGCTGCACCTTCAGCAGAGCCAGACGGCCGGAGACGGCGATGGTCTCGTACCGCGTCTCCACCTCCTTGGCACCGGGCTGCTTGTCCTCCACGATCTTCACGATGCCGCGGTCGGCGTCCTTCAGCAGATAGCCGCCCAAGGTGGCGTCCGGCGGCATGGGACGGCCAAAGGTGACGCAGAGGTAGGTCTTTTGCACCTCACGGTTCTTGATGGCGGAAAGGAACAGCTCCTCGGCCTCCGGGGTCTTGGCAATGATCACAAGGCCGCTGGTGCCGGTGTCCAGCCGGTGGCACAAGGCAGGGGTGTACAGGTCGTTCTCCTTGTACTCGCCCTGCTTGTTCAGGTACAGCAGCGCGCGGTTCAGCAGGGTGTCGTCCTCCGGGCCGTCCACCGCAACGCCGGCGGGCTTGTTCACGATCAGGATCTGCGGGCAGTCGTACACCACCTGCGCCGGGGTGCGGGCGTTCTTCCACGCGGGGCCTTCCACCCGGCGGTCGGCGTCCAGCACATCGTCCAGGATGAACAGCTTGATCTCGTCGCCCGCCATCACGCGGGTGGAAAGCGGCTGCTTTTTGCCGTTCAGTTTGATCTTGTTCTCCCGCAGCGCCTTATTCAGGCGGCCGGGGGTCAGGGCGGGGTACTGTTGGGTCAGATAATTGTCCAGCCGGGTGGGGGCAAGACACTTTACTTTTAAAATTTTCACGGGAAATTCCTCTCTATCTTAAAATCAGTCGCAATAAAATGGGTTCTTGATTCGTTTTTATTGTAGCGGAACGGAAACGTTCCGTCAAGCAAGAGAAAGAAGGTTTTCGTATGAGATGGAACCATAAAATAGTGACACTTACTGTGCTTTTGGCTATTGGAATAACAATGGTGGGCTGTGGGGCGTCCAGTTCCACGGCTGGAAGCACAGCGGCTTCCACGGCAAGCACGACATCTTCGGAGGCGCAAAAAACGGAAGTACACCCAATGCAAGGTGTTTTACTGAGTGACCCACTTTCGGATGGCACTTATCACATCAGCTTTGAAAGCGATAAAGTATGGGTCGGTGAACGCAAGAATACCATCAACAATGCTGTTGTATACGACTATGACCGGTACACAGCCGCAGATATTGAAGCATTGAGCGAAGGAGATACCATTATAACACATCTAAACGGGACAGAAGAAATTACAGCCCTAACAGTGGAAAGCGTTGAGAGAGAAAACAACTATGTGACCATCAACGGTGGAATAGAAGAAGGTGGTATTGACTTATGCAAAGAGGATGACCACTACCGGACTCTGACATGGGATGATTTTCCCGCTTATTATGAAGTTGGAGTGGCTAAGCAACTTGTTATGGCAGACGATATCGAACTATCGGACGGTGCAGCAGACTTTGAAGCCGACCCAGTGATCGTAAAGGGAGATCGGACGGTTTGTGATGCAATGAGCAATGAAGAAGATGCTTATGGGTGGAATGCAGGAAACACGACCGTGACCATCCAAAACGGCGAGATAACCCGTGCAGACCGCATCTGGGTGCCGTAAATTTTGCTCAAAACCGTTGACAAACGTTTTGCGTATGCTATAATTTAGCTGTACGCAAAGGGGCATTTCGCCTGCCTTGCGGAATGTAAAATTATGACAGATGGCAATGATGGGGTCAGAAATGCACACACCACCGTCCAGAGAGAGCGCCCACGGCTGTAAGGTGCTCCGGTCGGGATCATTTCGCGCCACCCCGGAGCTTCCGGCGAATGTAAACCGGACGCTGCGCAGCGTTAATGCGCCGAAAGCGGCAGGGGACACGTGATCCTTTGCAATTTGGGTGGTACCACGGAGTTTGATGCACAAGCAGCCTTCGTCCCTTTTGGGATGAGGGCTGTTTTTTGTTTTTTCTCCGTGCCGCCCCTCTGCCATAACAGCATAAAAACGGCGCACAAACGCCAAAGACAATTGAGGAGAGAAAGATCTATGCAATGGACCGGTTTGAATGAACTGCGCGAAAAGTACCTGAGCTTCTTTGAAAGCAAGGGTCATCTGCGTCTGGACAGCTTCCCCTTGGTACCCAAGAACGACCCCAGCCTGCTGCTGATCAACAGCGGCATGGCCCCCATGAAGAAGTGGTTCCTGGCACAGGAGGAGCCGCCCCGCCACCGCGTGACTACCTGCCAGAAGTGCATCCGCACCCCGGATATCGAGCGCGTGGGCATCACTGCCCGCCACGGCACCTTCTTTGAGATGCTGGGCAACTTCTCCTTCCAGGATTACTTCAAGGACGAGGTCATTCCTTGGGCTTGGGAGTTCCTGACCAGCGATGAGTGGATGGCAATCCCCAAGGATCGTCTGCACATCTCTGTGTACGAGGAGGACGACGAGGCCTACGATATCTGGACCAAGAAGGTCGGCATTGCCCCGGATCACATGGTGCGTCTGGGCAAGGAGGACAACTTCTGGGAGCACGGCTCCGGCCCGTGCGGCCCCTGCTCCGAGATCTACTTTGACCGCGGCCCCGAGT
>ERZ772991.1344-NODE-1344-length-22512-cov-6.278399_pt1 | contig 22512 bp, 18 predicted proteins | sample MGYA00511128_ERZ772991 | MGnify/ENA primary metagenome ERZ772991 (study PRJEB29015, sample SAMEA2737655) | human gut metagenome | biome: human gut; feature: human-associated habitat; material: faeces | place: China | collected 2012 ... | reverse complement strand
GTGCGAGCACCCCATTTTTTGTTTTCGACATCACTTTTGTGATGATCTGTTTTTTTTATAACAGCTTTATTATACACGCCTGTTCTCAAAATGCAAGTTTTTTATCCTGTGACATATAAAGTTCCGTAAAATACGGATCTGATTTCATCAGTTCCTCAAAAGTCCCCTGGCAGAATCACGAACCAGGCAGGAAAGATTCTCCTTTTCCAGTGCCATCATGATCTCATCGTCCGGGACATTTCTGTCAAATAAAATATTTTCTCTGATCGTCCCATCAAAAATCTAAAAATCCTGGGATAAATAAACAATTTTGTCATAGAGCTTATCGAGACATAGATCTCTCAGTTCTGTTCCTCCAACGTTAATCTGACCTCTGTCATACTTTAGAAATCCCAAAAGAATTTTTATCAGTGTCGACTTTCCCGAACCGCTCTCACCGACCAGGGCAACTTTTTGTCCTTTTGTGATCGCAAATGCCACCTCATCTAAGACCGTCTTTTCTTCATATTCAAAGTGAAGATTCCTGACACAGATCTCACCTGCATTTCCAGCCGGAATCTTGCCTTTCTTGAACTGCTCATCATTTTTTAACTCCAAAAACCGGACAAATCCTGCATAAGCTGACTTATCCAACTTATATTGCACATAGATCACAGTGGTAATATTACATCAAAAACCGTTCCTCCAGACGGATTTGATCTGACTGCAATACTGCCATCATGCACTCTCACGATTTCACGGACAAGCGCAAGTCCAAGTCCTACACCGCCAAGTTCCCGGCTTCTGGATTTATCCACACGAAAGAATGGTTCAAACACGCGTTCCCTGAGTTCCTCAGGGATTCCGTTTCCCGTATCCTCCACGGACAGATAAACATGTTTTTCCTTCCGGTATGCAGTTACTGTAACCTGTCCGCCCGAATGATTATATTTTATGGCATTCTCAACAAGATTGTATACCAGCCTGTAAATAAGAATGTCACTTCCAACCATCGTTATATTTTTACATTTTCCAGTAAGTTTTATGTTTTTTTCCTGTGCAAGGGGATCCAGATCTGCTAACACTTCATCAACAAGCGCGTCAACCATAATTTCATCATCCCGTCCCACAGTCTGGAGTTCACTCATATCAAGGAGCGTTTTTACCATTTTACTGAGTCTTCCATTCTGCTCGGTAACCATCTTTATTGTCTGCAATGTATCAGCATCATTATCCGGATGCCGTGTAGAATTATAAAGATCAAGCTGTACCTGCATCAAAGATAATGGCGTCCGCAGTTCATGTGCTGCATTTGCGGTAAATTGCCTCTGTATCTCAAATGCGTCCGAGAGACGTTCAAGCATCTTATTATACGAAACGCTAAGCTGGTTCAATTCTTTAACTTTATTTTCTTCTATTCGTGAAGCTGCCAGATTTTGCGCCTGTACTTCTTCAATTTTATCAGAAAATTCACGGATTGGTCTGAGTGCATGCCCACTTATAAAATATGTAACTACCCCGCCAATAAGAGCCAATATGGCTGATATCAGCAGACTGTTTTTTTTGTAATCTTCCTTATTATTATATGCCTGGATAGAAAAATCATTGGCAAACTCATCCCACTTATCATCTGGAATGCTGATATATATTTCATCCGTATTCTCCCCGTTATCCTCTCCCTGGGCATCCACAGTCTCCTGCAGGGAATCGATATAATACACGCCATTTTTATAGACAAACATCGTCAGACATCCACATATAACTGCAATATATACTGTAATGATACAGGTAAGCCTCCACTGCAGTGACATTCTTTTCATCGTTCAGACTCCTCCCGTATTTTATATCCTTCTCCCACCTTGTTTAAAATCGGATCATATCCAAGCTCAGCCTTAAGCTTTTTCCTAAGCGAAGACATGTGTACTCTGATGGCACCACTAAAGCTATCCACGGATGCATCCCAGACATGTTCCATCAATTCCTCCTGACTTACCGGTCTTCCAGGATTCAGAAGTAAATATTCCAAAATACCATTTTCTTTTCTTGTCAGGGAAATCATTTTCCCTTTTGCATATGCCTCACGTCTTACCGTATCGAACTTTATCCCACCACTTTCCAGACACACATCTTTCTGCACAAATTTTCTTCTTGTCAGACTTCTGATACGCGCCTCAAGTTCCTGCAGATGAAATGGTTTTTCCATATAGTCATTTGCCCCTGCATCCAGTCCTTCAACCTTATCCGCAATCTGCCCTCTTGCAGATAATATAAGAACCTTTGTCTCCTCATTTCTCTGTCTGAGTTCCTTTAAAATCTCCATTCCATCCATACCGGGCAGATTCAGATCCAGAACAATCAGATCATAATTTTCCGTCAGGACACTTTCAAAAGCCTCTTCCCCATCATAACAGGTATCCACCTCGTACCCTGCATCATACAGCCGTTTTGCAACCATGTCACACATTTGTTTCTCATCTTCAACTATCAATAATCTCAAAATTCATTCACCCGCTTCTTAACACAAATTTTACAACAGCTATTGTATAATACTAACATCAGCTGGTCAATAAATACAACAAATGAAAGGAGTAAAATATCTTGAAGTGCAAAAAAATCTATCAGTCGATCCTGCTCATCTCAGGTATCACCATGATAAGTTACGGTGCGGTCAGAGGAGAAGCAGCTGTCGTGCTCGGTAAAGCAATAAAATTATGTCTGGAGTGTGTCGGAATTGGATAAAAAAAAGAATTTTCTATCAAAAAAAATAGCTGTACTACGCGGATGGATACAGGCAGCTGCCACACTGCTCACGAATATCCATATTCCTAATTTATGGAAAGGTAAAATATATCAGGGCAGCGTAAAAAACGTATGTGTACCAGGATTAAATTGTTACTCCTGTCCTGCGGCAACCGGAGCATGCCCAATTGGAGCTTTTCAGGCGGTTGTTGGTTCATCAGGATTTAAATTTTCATACTACATAACCGGATTTTTTATTTTACTCGGTGTAACACTCGGAAGATTTATATGTGGTTTTCTGTGTCCGTTTGGATGGTTTCAGGATTTACTTCATAAAATACCCGGGAAAAAATTTTCTACAGCCCGGCTCAAACCGCTGCGCTATTTAAAATATATCATCCTGATCATTTTTGTTATACTTCTTCCGATGCTGGTAACGAACTCTATCGGAATGGGAGATCCTTTCTTCTGTAAATATATTTGTCCTCAGGGTGTCCTGGAAGGAGCTATCCCTCTCGCACTTGGAAATGCCGCTATACGTTCTGCACTGGGAAAACTTTTTTCTTTTAAATGCCTTATTTTAATCACAGTTATTGTGTTAAGTATTTTGTTTTACAGACCATTCTGTAAATGGATCTGTCCTCTTGGAGCAATCTACTCATTATTTAATAAGGTCAGCTTTCTTTCTATTAAAATTGAGAACAGCAGATGCATCGGATGCGGGCAATGCCAAAAGGCATGTAAAATGGATGTGGATGTGTGTAAAACTCCAGATCATCCGGAATGCATACGATGCGGAGCCTGTATAAAAGCCTGTCCTAAAGATGCGATCCACTACCAGTTTATGGGGAAATCATGTAAAAAACAGAACAACAGTAACCAGCAGTCATAAACCAGTAACTATCAATCTTATTACAATTTAAAAAAGGAGCAATTATCCATGAAAACAAAAATTACATTTATTTCAGTTGTCACACTCAGCATCGCACTGCTGCTTACATCCTGCAGCGGAAAAGGAACTGTAAGCACCACAGAACCACAGAATACCACGGCTGAAGACAGCACGGCATCTGCGGACAATTCCAACACGAAATTGGATGATTTATATCAGCAGGAGAACCAGATCTTTGCAGAGCATAAAGATATATGGGACAAATTATTTGGTCTGATGAATAAAAACACTGCAGATTCAAACGGAAATTATGCTGATCATCTGGCTGATACCGCTGAATCAAACAAAGATTCTTTTACTGATGACGAATTCAAAACACTTACTAATGATATTGAAACCATACGAAAAATCGAAGAACAGATCGCAGAAATTGAAAAAGAAACTACAGAATCCGATAACAATGGGCAAAATACTAATTCTGAAGATGCATCACCATTCAAAAATTTCTCAGGTCAGGATTTCGATGGTAATTCTGTTGACGAAAGTCTTTTTTCCGAAAATGCAGTAACTGTCATCAATTTCTGGTTTACCGGCTGCAAACCTTGTGTTGCTGAGTTATCCAAACTGAATGAATTAAATGATGCAGTCAGGGCAATGGGAGGAGAAGTAGTCGGCATCAACACAGAAACCTTCGATGGAAATGAATCGGCTATCAAAGAAGCTGCCTCTGTTCTTGAAAGCCAGGGTGCTAAATACCGCAATCTTTCTATTGATTCATCTTCAGATGCAGGCAAATATGCCTCCAATATCATGGCATTTCCTACCACAATACTCGTCGACAGAAATGGTAACATCGTGGGTGATCCGATGCTCGGCGGAATCGATAATCAGGATAACTATGATACTCTGATGAAACAGATCCAATCTGTAATCGATGCAGACAGCTCAAATAAATAACCCTTTTATGATACTCTTTTGTACATAACCGGCACATCATACCCAACGGTTCTATTTTCATTCACTCCCGGACTTTCAGATACCTCCCGGCAGGTATCTGAAAGTCTCTCCCATTACCGGTATAACTTTCTTTTTATCTGCATTCTCCTTATGCTTTCTTAAGTCGTCCTCTTTAACGTTCCAATATAATCTCCATTATGATAAACAAATGGTCCGGGTTCTCCCTCTTCTCCAAAATATTCCGGTCTTAAGGACAAGATATCGAGCAGTTCATCAATTGTCTGCACCCTGGTTGCCTGATATGGCTGTTCAAATGCAATCTTTTCTACAAACAAATAATAATCACTATACTTTATCAGGATACCTGTATGACCTACAAAAACAGCATCCGAATATGGATCATATATTACGATACTAAGAAGTGATATTCTGTCATTGTCTATTTGAAATCCATATTCTTTCCAGCTGTCGCAAAATGCAGATTCCGGATGTCTGTCATCCGTAACACTCTTTTCACCATAAAGTGTGGTAAACATGTCTTTGTTCTCTTTTAGGATTTCATATCTGTCCACATTATCTATCGCTTCTGTATCAAACATCAGATAGGTTCCCTCATAATGATCTTCCGTTAATTCCGAGCGGATCACCCCATCTAACAGAAGAAAAGCTGTCATTCTACAGTCCGCATCTGAATACTCATGATTCTGTTCCCAGCCATCCATACATTTACCGATATCCGCTTTCATTTTCCCAGGATCTGACCATGTATCTTCCAGCTTCGCATTTTTTCCTGCGGAATCTGCAAAATCAACCGCCCATTCCCGAAATATGTCTACATGCGCAGCTCCCGCAGAGTCAAGTTCTTTACAGATCTCAGTAATCGTATTGTTCCCTCCCATATATGTTGCACCAGGTATCTTTTGTTTCTGCACTGTTTCTGTGCAGGCCGCCAGCATCATAAATGCAGACACAATCATAGCAATAACAGACAGCTTCATGGCTGTTTTGGTTTGTTTTTTCAACAGATATTACCTCTTCTCCCCTAAATGATCATGACGTAAAAATCGTTCCTGTCAATTCTTTTCATCCTCGATCGTGAGTGTTCCGGGTCTTACATTCAAATAGATACTGCCCTTGTCCACTTTATACATATCAAGCAGCATTACCCAGAGACGGTGTATTGCATCAAGTAATACATTCGATACCTCTATGCTGTATGGCAGCAGTGCATGAATATCAAAAAAACGCATGCCAAGTGGTGGTAAAAATACCATATTGCTTGATTTTACTTTCTGCTCTCCTATGCTTCTGTTTGCAGTTTTTAACATTTCATAAGTGATCAGACAAAAATCTTTTCCTTTATATTTACAATAGTAAGAAACATAGCACTCATCAATCGTCCAGTCTAATCCGTCCTCATGCTCAACGGGTTTTTCTTCTGCCGGATTTGCCTCGGTAGTCATAACCTCTACACTCCAGCGGATTCTTCCCTCTTTTGTCTCTCCCATCATATCCTGGATCTCATGGAAAATTTCTTCCTGTTTTTTCATATTAATCTCCATTTCTAAGCAGCTAATGATATTATTTTTTTCATAAAAGCTATATATTTTGTTCGGAAACAAATAGCCGTACTAATCCCTCACATAAATATCCGAAAGGTTCTCAAGGATCGCTCCTGCGACATCCGGTTTGTTCATCGTATAAATATGCACATGATTGACACCGTTTGCAATCAGATCGATGATCTGGTCTGTCGCGTAGGCGATACCTGCCTGTTTCATAGCAGCCGGGTCACTGCCAAAGCGGTCGACGATTGCAAGGAAACGGCGTGGCACCAAACTTCCCGACAATGCAATGCTACGTTTTACCTGATTTGCGTTAGTGATCGGCATGATTCCTGCCACAACCGGAACATCGATTCCATGTTTTAGTGCTTTGTACATAAAGTTATAAAGAATATTATTGTCAAAAAACATCTGTGTTGTGAGGAACTCACATCCGGCATCCACTTTTTCTTTCAGATGGATCAGATCTTCCTCTAATGTCTGTGACTCAGGATGTCCTTCCGGATAGCAGGCTCCGCCGATACAGAAATCTCCCTGTGATTTGATATCATAGATCAGCTCACTTGCATGTTTATACTGATTTGGCAGCGGGAAATCCGCGTTCTGCGGGATATCTCCGCGCAGTGCAAGTACATTTTCAATCTGCTTTTCTTTTAACTCCTGAATCACAGAGGCAACTTTCTCCTTAGTCGAAGATGCACAGGTGAGATGTGCCAGTGCCGGAATATGATTCACATTTCGCACTTCATTTGCAAGTTCTACCGTATAATCAGAAGTTCCGCCGGTTGCACCATAAGTAACACTCATATATGCCGGTTTCAATGCTGCCATATCTCCGACAATCTTTTTGTAGTTGTCTAACTGTGCACCCTGTTTCGGCGGGAACAGTTCACAGGAAATCGTTACATTCTCTGTATTTAATAATTCTGTAAGTCTCATAAATCCCTCTTTCTGCTAAAAGCGTCTTATTTTATCGGAACCGTCATCCACGGTATTCTCGATCTTCCGTATTACGACATAATAAGAATAATTCTCATTGACAGCCACTTCCACGCGGTCACCAACCTTATGTCCAAGCAATGCCTTTCCAAGCGGTGACTCATTGCTGATTAAATTTTTTAAAGAATTACCGCGGACTGTTGTCACGATCTTATAAACCTCTTCCTCGTCGTCCTCCTCAAAATAAACCGTCACCGTATTATTCATACCAACTTCATCCTCTGCAGAATCCGTTGAAATCACTTTTGCTGTTTTGATCATTCTCTCTAAATAGCGGATACGGCTCTCATTCTGGTTCTTATCTTTCTTTGCCGCATGGTACTCGAAATTCTCACTTAAGTCTCCCTGCGCTCTTGCCTCCTTCACTGCCTCTAAGGCCTCTTTGCGCACCACAAGTTTCCGGTACTCAATCTCCTCTTCCATCTTTTTTATATCCTGTTCGGTCAATTCGTCGTACATGAATCTTCCTCCTTACTTGTCATTTCAGCGATTATTATAAATTCTTTCCAGTTTTCCGTCAAATAAATTTCTGTGTAAACATCTCTTTACTGATCCATTGAATTTCGCATTTTGTACATTTTTTCGCACATACTGACAATATATATCCACTTGCGGGATCATAGCTTTGCAGATACCATTCTCCCGTCTGCCCCGCTTTTAAAAATTTAACCTGATCCTGCAGTACACAAAACGATGCAAGATCCAATGCTATCCCTTTTCCAACCGCTTTGATATAACTTTCTTTTCTTGTCCATAACTCTGTAAAATAACAGTCTGCTTTTTTCATTTTTCCCTTTTGTAATGCCAGATATTCCTCCGGACAGAAAAAACGTTCTGCCACTTTCATCTGTCCTTTCCGGATCTGTTCCACATCAATTCCAACTTCTTCATCTGAAAAAACACCTGCCACATATCTTCCCGAATGTGACAGGTTAAAATGTATACCGGTTTTTCCATTTAATACCGGTTTTCCTTTCTCTCCGAATCTAAGATACATCTGCTGCATTTTCCCTGGTAACAGACTGATTCCATATTCCCTTAGGGCATACTCTAACAATAATCCTGCTGCTAAAGATCTGCACCGGTCTTCTTTTTTTTTCAATTGCATTATTTTATTTTTCCGGTCTTCCGTGATAAAAGGCAGCATCTGTGCAAATATCTTTTCATCCCCAAATGGAACAATATCCGTCATATAAATCTTCACGCGTCTTATTCTCCCTCGATCCGGATAATGCTTCTAAGATGTTCTCTTTCCCTGGACAATTCCTCATATACCGGCATCAGTCCATCATTTATTCCGGCACGAAGCGGCTCTACAATTTTTTCGACCGTATCAAACATCGGTGTGATTCCCATATTGGCAAAGACACCTTTTAAAGTATGTGCACAGTCAAACGCCTTTTTTCTCTCATCTTCTGCAAGTGCCTCTTTTAATCCATCAAAAGCCTCGTCCTCTGCCACCATCGGAAGGCAGCTTTTATATAATTCCTCATCTCCTAAAAAACGCTCTAAAGCTCCATCTAAATCGCATCCCCATGCTCTTAATTTTTCCAATACCTCACACATTTTTCTATCATTCCTCCGATTGTTCTTTTTCCTGTTCCATCTCCCTGTCTTTCGTTTTTCCGGATAATAACAGCCTGTATTTTTCTAATTCCCATTCCAGTTGTTTTGGTTCTGTCACATTTAAGAAAACACCATATATGATATGTTTATTTCCTACAATTCCTACATCATACAGCTTTAATGATATAAAAATTTCTTCTCCTGCTTCATTCTTCCTGGAAAATTCACATTGTGTTTCACGTCCTTTATCTGCTGTATAAAAAAAGGCATCCAGAATACGTTTATGATATCGTTTTGGAATTCCCTGAAAAATATCTTTTTTCTGACTGATATTCTGATATCCAAACACCTCATAATACGCATTATTTACGCGTATTATCTCAATCTGTTCTTTGCCGTACTCATAGACAGCCACACCCTGTTTTGCATTTAAAAAGAGTGACTCCAGCTGGGAGGCCGGCGTCCACAGGCTATCTATGTCAACTAAGCGTTCTGTCTCTTTCTTTCTCTCCGCATGCGGCCTGTCAAACTGCAGTTTTTCGTATTCTTCCACAGGCATCGGTTTTGCAAAATAATATCCCTGTACATATTCACAGCCAATACTCCGCAAAAATTCCACCTGTTCGATCCGTTCCACGCCTTCCGCAACAACCGGCATATTCAGCCATTTTGCCATACGGATCACTGCCGCCATGATATTTTCTCCGCGTCCTTCCCTGTCATCACCGGCAAAAAACTTCATGTCCATCTTTAAAACATCAACCACAATATCCTTTAAAACATTTAAAGAAGAATAACCACTTCCAAAATCGTCCATCAGAATGTAAAATCCCTCTTCGCGCAAACGCTGCATCATATCCTGCACTGCTTTGGGATTTGTATTGTATGCGCTCTCTGTCAGTTCTACCTGAAACAGTCTGCGTGGAATCCGGTAACTGTCCACCAGATTGCAGATCACATTCACGATATCTTTGTTGTAAAGACTGACCCTCGAAAGATTGACGGATATCGGAAGCGGATTCTTTCCTTCATCCATCCACTTTCTAAGCTGGATGCAGGTCTGCTCCCACACATAATAATCCAGCTTTGTGATAAATCCATTCCGTTCAAATACCGGTATAAACTCTCCCGGTGAAATCATTCCCCGTTCCGGATGTTTCCAGCGAACCAGCGCCTCCGCTCCTGCGATCTGATTATCGCTGAGCCCGTATTTTGGCTGATAGAATACAACAAATTCATGATTTTCCAGTGCACTTTTCATGCTGTTTACGATCCGCTGTTCCTTCTCGATCTCCTGGCTCATCTGCCGTGTATAAAATGCATAGTTACGGATATAATTGCCTTTGCAGTGCTTTGCCGCAAGGTTGGCACGATCGTACATGTGATCCGGTGTTATTTTCTTTCCAGCGATCAGGTAAACACCAAATATCGGTACGATATCAAAATCAAGCGGGTATCTGCTTAAGATATCACGCATTTTATCAAAACTTTCGACCAGTTCTTTTGTATTTTCATAGGATACGCAGAAGCAGAATATATCCGCATCCATCCTGCCAAAGGTAACGTCACTGCGGTTTCTGACTGCACATATCAAAAGGTCTGCAATATATTTCAGCAGCATGTCCCCTGCACTCATTCCAAAGAAAGAATTGATCAGCTGGAACTTTTCAATATCCATCCGCACAAAAGCAAAATGCCGGTCCGGATATCGCTCTAACATAGAAGATGTCGCCTGAAACATATGGGTCTTATTATAGATGCCGGTAAGGATATCATATTCTGCACGGTACTTTAACGCTTTGCTGATATTCTGACTGCTGCTGCCAATCACATTCTTCAGCCGGAACCGGACAACATCCACATCATACGGTTTCCGGATAAAATCCCATGCTCCCATGCCCAGGCATTTAATCTCTGTCTCAATGTCAATCTCCATCGTAAGTACAATGACAGGTATTGCCTGATACATCTGCGCTTTATGATACCGTTCCAGAAAATAATACCCGTCATACTCCGGCATAACGATATCTAAAAGTACCGCCGTTATCTCCGTGCTTCGTTCATAAAGAATCTCAAATGCTTCCTTGCCATTTTCTGCCTCTATCACCTCGTACATACCGCTCAAAATTCTTTTCATCATGACACGTTCGACCTGTTTATCATCTACGACTAATACCTTGCTCTTTTCAGACATATTCTCACCTATCCGCCCCAAAAAAATCCCATAAAAAAAACCTGACTTTATCATAGCAAAGTCAGAGTTTCTTTTCAATAGTCATCATTTAACCTTCTGCAAAAAAAAGGTCGATTTTTCCACAAAGGCAGATATCTGTCGAAGATGCGCCAACCTGAATTTCATACGTTCCATTTACCGGAACCGGCATCTTTTTGTCTGTGTCATAACGGGAAAAATCTCTTTCTTCCAAAATAACACAGATCCGCTTTGTTTCCCCGGCATCAAGCCTGACTTTTTCAAACGCTTTCAGTTCATGAACCGGTCTGTCTTTTTTCTGTTCCGGTGCCACATAAATCTGAACGGTTTCTTTCCCTGCATGTTCTCCTGTATTGGTTACCGAACAGGAAACTTTCACGGTCTGTCTGCCATTTTCCTGCTGCCGTATAATTTCAAGATCATGATAGGTAAATGCCGTATAGGAAAGTCCATGACCAAACGGGAACAGGACATCTGTTTTTTTTGTGTCATAATAACGGTAACCGACCATCACACCTTCCCTGTACTCCACACGGTCTTTCTTTCCAAATGTTCCGATCGTATGTGCCGGACACTGCGACGCATCACGGATAAATGTTTCTGCCAGCTTTCCGGATGGATTTACTTTTCCAGACAAGATCTCTGCCAGGGCTGTTCCCCCTTCCATACCGGCATAGTAGCTCCAGAGGATTGCTTTTGCCTTTTCTGCCCACGGCATCTCAACCGGTGCACCTGCATACATGCAGACCACCGTATCCGGCACGGCCTTTAGCAGAGCATCGATTACTTCATCCTGCCCGTATGGCAGTTTCATGTTCACGCGGTCAAGTCCCTCCACATCAAAATCGTGGTTCAATCCGCCCACAAAAATAACAATGTCACTTGCTTTTGCCAGCGCAACTGCTTCCGCTAAGGCTTCCTGCTGTTTTTCATCCAGTGTTCTTCCACTTACAGTGCTTTCCTTTTCGGTATTCTCTGCAGTCTCCGTGCTCGCCGCCTGCCAGTTGATCTCAGATGCCTCTTTCTTATCCGGAATCACATAGCCCGGTGCGTAGGAAACTTTCACATTTCCACCAAGTAACTTTTTGATTCCCATAAGCGGTGATATCTCATACAGTGCCTTGATTTCTGCACTTCCTCCCCCGTTCGAATGGATCGCAGCGGCATTTGCGCCGATCACGGCAACCTTACAGCCGGATTCTGCCTGAAGCGGCAATACCTGATCTTCATTTTTCAGTAAAATCATGGACTCGCGCGCCACATCGAGCACTGCCCTGCGGTGTTCCTCCGTATTGTATGCGCCTGTCTTACGATGTTTTCTCTCCGGTCCGATCATTTTTAAACGCAGCATCATGCGGAGGATATTGCGCACTTTCTCATCCACCAGCGATTCTTCGATTTCTCCATCCTTCACTGCTTTTAACAGAGGCTCTGCCATGTACTGTTCGTCGAACTGATACTTGACATCCATCTCAAGATCCAGCCCGGACTCTGCAGCCAGTTTCGTATCGTGCACAGCACCCCAGTCGGAGATTACCACGCCGTCAAATGACCAGTCTTTCCGCAACTTCTCGTTGAGCAGGGATTTACTCATACAGCAGTGCTCACCGTTTAACAGATTATAGGCTCCCATCAGAGCAAGGGTGTGTCCCTTTTCTACCGCCGCTTGAAATCCCGGAAAATAAATTTCTTCCAGTGCTGTCTCATCGATGATTGTATCCACCCAGAGTCTTTCGGTTTCCTGTGAGTTTGCCGCAAAATGCTTCACGCATGCCGCAACATCGTTTTCCTGGATTCCCTCGATCATCGGTACAACCAGTTCTTCGATGAGTCCCGGATCTTCGCTCATATATTCAAAATTCCTGCCACAGAGCGGACTCCGCTTGATGTTGATGCCCGGAGCTAAGATCACATCTTTGCCCCTGCCTCTTGCCTCCTCACCCAGCACTTTTCCGGCTTTCTTTGCCAGATCACGGTTCCAGGTGGATGCAATGGCGCTGTTGCACGGAAGATAAGTCACATAATCTTCCGTCGTCCCGACATTCCGCCATTCATTGTCCGCAAATTCTGCGCGCACTCCCATCGGTCCATCCGACATATAGAGCGGTGGGATGGAAAGCCGCTCCACTCCTTCGGTGCGGAATAAACCCGCACCGTGGATCATACCGATCTTTTCTTCTAAAGTCAGCTCTTTTAAAATTTCTTCAATGTATGTTTCCTGCATTAAAATACAACCTCAGCCTTGCCGTCCCCGTGAAACTCTACGATGACATTTTCTCCATCCTGTGTATAGGATGCACCGTTTACCTGCTTTGGAGCACCGACATTCATCAATGCCACTTTGGATGCCTTATTACTCTCTACCGCGATCTGATAAGAAGATCCGTTCTTTACAACATTTGCAGATGCTTCTTTTTCATTTTCCGTTCCATATACGACAGTTTCTGCCTTGATGCCATCTTTTAATGCATATGCACGGAATGTCACACCATCTGCATAGTCATAAACTGCATTATCATTTCTTGCTCCCATAGCCACAATACTGCCCTCTTTGACATAAAGAGGAATACTTAAGTAACCATGTTTTTCTGTATACCATTTACCGCCCTCTTTGACTTCTCCGGTCAGTAAGGATGTCCAGGTTCCCTCCGGCAGATAGTACTCTGCGATGCTGTCATCACGGAAGATTGGTGCAGCCAGTAAGGAATCACCTAACATATACTGGGTTGCCAGGTAAGCACAGTTCTTGTCCTCGGTAAATTCAAGCACCATGCTCCGCATCATCGGGATACCGGTCTTTGACGTCTCGATCGCATTGCGGTACAGATATGGCATCAAAGATGCCTTAAGCTGTGCGAAATAACGTACCACATCCACTGCTTCTTCATCATATGCCCACGGCACACGGTAAGAAGTAGATCCATGCAGTCTTGAATGGGAAGAAAGAAGTCCGAAAGCACACCATCTCTTATAGACGTCCGGTGTGGATGTACTCTCAAATCCTCCGATATCATGGCTCCAGTATCCAAAACCGGAACTTGTCAGTGACAGGCCTCCGCGAAGGCTCTCCTCCATGGATTCATAATCAGACCAGCAGTCACCGCCCCAGTGAACCGGGAACTTCTGTCCGCCTGCAGTTGCAGAACGTGCAAAAAGAACAGCCTCTTTTTCACCTTTTTTCTTCTTTAATACGTTAAATACCACCTTATTGTAAAGGTATGTATAGTAGTTGTGCATCTTGACCGGATCAGAACCGTCGTAATATACCGCATCTGTCGGGATTCTCTCACCAAAGTCGGTCTTGAAGCAGTCAACACCCATATCGAGCAGTGCCTCTAACTTTTTGCTGTACCACTCGCAGGCTGCAGGGTTGGTAAAGTCCACAATGGCAAGTCCCGGCTGCCACATATCCCACTGCCATACATCGCCATTTGGACGTTTTAAGAAGTAACCGCCCTCGACACCCTCTTTGAACATGGATGACTCCTGTCCCACATAGCTGTTGATCCAGACACAGATCTTTAATCCTTTTGCTTTCAGACGTTTTAACATGCCCTCCGGGTCCGGGAATACTCTTGAATCCCAGGTAAAATCACACCAGTTGAAATCTTTCATCCAGAAGCAGTCAAAATGAAATACGGATAACGGGATCTTGCGGTCAAACATTCCATCGACAAAACTGTTGACTGTCTTTTCATCATAATTTGTCGTAAAGGATGTGGACAGCCAGAGACCGAATGTCCACGGTGCCGGAAGTGACGGTTTTCCAGTGATATCTGTATAGCGCACCAGCACTTCTTTCATCGTCGGCCCGTTGATCAGGAAATAATCAAGGTTTTCACCCGGTACGGAAAATTCAACCTTGGTTACCATCTCTGTTGCAACTTCAAAGGACACGCGCTCCGGATGGTTTACAAACACACCGTATCCTTTATTGGAAATATAAAACGGGATATTTTTATAAGACTGCTCTGTGGAAGTACCGCCGTCCTCGTTCCAGATATCCACGCTCTGTCCATTTTTTACAAACGCAGAAAAACGCTCGCCAAGTCCATAGATCAGCTCGCCAACGGAAAGTGATAACTGCTCTCTCATATAAGCATCTTCCGATCCTTTATCATAGGCAAAACCTTTCCAGTCGGTCTTCATGTATGCAAGATCTCTCCATCCGCTTGCAGTGATTTTCTCCTCACCGCGGTAAAATGTGAGTGCTCCGTTCTCTTTCTGCACTTCCAGACGCAGTGTACCGCTTGAAATGACCAGTTTGTCCTCCGTATCTTCTGCCTTTAAATGTCCGCTCTCCGCAGGTGCGATCTCAAATGACGGTGCCTTTTTCTGCACGCCCATGTGATGATAAGTCTGAACCCTAAGCACTTCCTCATACGGTGCTGAAATCACGATCGTGAGGTTGATTCCGCCAAGGGTATCGCCGCGCTGTGTGATCTTGCTTGTCGGCGCACAGATCGTCACCTGATCTTTCTCGATTTTTGAAAAATATACTTCTGCCGGAGAAAAGCACTCGCAGCGCTCTTTCTGCAGCCAGCATCCATTACTGAATTTCATATGATAATCCTCCCTGTTTTCCGAAGGAAAATGCGACTGCTATCAGGCGCAGAGGATTTTCCTCCCTGTAATTATCTCATTTTGTCTCATCTTACTATACCCACCCTGCAAAAAATACCCTCTAAATTGTACATAAAACACTCGATAAATTTGACAAACAAAACGTTCGCATTTATACTTACGTTTAGTACTTTTATCATTGGAACAGGAAGGTTATTTTTATGTATCGCGTTTTAATTGCAGATGATGAATCCATTATCCGGGAAGGTATCAAATGTCTGTTCGACTGGGAATCTCTCGGCTATACGATCGCCGGAGAAGCTGCAAACGGTGAGACCGCCTATCAGCAGATTCTTGCCTTACAGCCGGATATCGTTCTCTTAGACATCCGCATGCCGGGAATGTCAGGGCTTGACGTTATCCGGGAGGCAAGAGCACAGGGTTTTACCGGAAAAGTCATTATCTTAAGCGGTTACTCTGATTTCAAATATGCGCAGGAAGCCATCCGTTACGGAGTGCAGTATTATCTGACAAAGCCGATCGACGAGGATGAACTTGAGGAGATTCTTCGTTCGATCAAAGAAAACTTAGACAAGGCTGCTGCAACTGCAAATACCCGGGAACATTACCGTGAAAAGGCAAGAGAGACCATCATCCGCGATCTTTTAACGAATGATATCGATCTTTCCCACATAAATACAACAGATCTCCATCTGACAGCAGACACCTATCAGGTTGTGATCTATGAGAAATACAGTCACAATACTGCAGATGCCTCCTATCGTTTTTCGGATCTTCTGCGCGTGACGAATCAGGATAATAACTCCTACGATAACATTACGCTGCAGTATCATGAGGTTATTTTACTGAAAGGCACTTTTGCCATTCAAAAATTTAATGATTTTCTGGAGCGTTACCAGAGAGAACGGCGTCCACAGGAGAATTCTCCTCTTGACAGTCTCTTTATTACATATGGTGCGCGTGTGTCAGACCTGTCGGAAGTCTATATTTCCTATATTCAGGCGAAACAGCTCTTAGAACGCCGTTTCTTCTGCGAGCAGGAACAGCACACGATCGGTTATGCCGAACTGCCGGACCCGGACAGTTTAAAATCCATCTTAAACGACGCTTTTTTAAACCGTTACGCTACCAGCCTGTTTGAATATCTTCAGGCATTCAACCGCAATATGTTAGCGGAGACTTTGACACAGCTTACCAATGAACTTTACCATGCTGCAGATTCGATTGATTCCATACGGCTTTTCCTGACAGACCTTTATCTGCAGATCAAGGAACAGGCAAACCGGCTTTACAATGGTGCAAATATCCCGTTTCCGAGCAATGCGGATATCATCCGTCTGATCGAAGAAAAATATTATCTCTACGAGATCATCCTGTACTTCACGGAACAGTTTGAGATGATCATGTCCTCGATTGGTAACTCTTCCCGTGAAAGCGTGCTGGATGATATTCTGCACTACATCAACCACAACTATGCAAGCAATATCACATTAGAAAATATTGCACCGCTGTTTGGTTACAACAGCTCCTATCTCGGAAAGATTTTCCGCAAAAAGATGGGTGAAAACTTCAACTCATACGTCGACCATGTCCGCATCAAACACTCGATGGAGCTTCTCTGTTCCTCAGAGTTAAAAGTTTATGCGATCGCAGAAAAAGTCGGTTACCGGAATGTCGATTATTTCCATATCAAGTTCAAAAAATACGTTGGAAAAAGCCCGGCAGAATACCGGAAAGAACATAAAAATGAATAAATTTTCATAAAAACTGCCGCCCTATGGGTGAATAGATGTCCCCCTTTCTCTGTAAGTTCAGAAAAAGGGGGGCATATCACCGTGAGGCGGCAGTTTTTATTTTTAAGATCCGAGTGTCAAACGCTGGCTTTAAGTTTTTCGATTGGCAAATGGCACCGCATTGCCTGTCATTTTAAGAAATCATACTGTGACATATAAAGTTTATAATACTCACCCTTCTGTTCCATCAGTTCGTCATGATTTCCACGCTCTAAAATATCGCCTTTATCCACATATAAGATGCAGTCTGCATTTTTGATCGTAGAAAGTCTGTGTGCAATGATAAAAGAAGTCCGTCCCTTCAAAAGTTCGTTCAATCCTTTCTGCAAAAGCAGTTCCGTCTCTGTATCAATGCTCGAAGTCGCCTCATCTAAGATCAGGATCTTCGGATCTGCAAGCAGTGCCCTTGCAAAGGAAATAAGCTGTCGCTGACCGGCAGAAAGCCTGCTTCCTCTTTCATTCACTTCTGTCTCATAACCGTTTTCCATTTCCATAATAAAATCATGGGCGCAGACTGTTTTTGCGGCACGGATGACTTCCTCGTCCGTCGCACTGCGGTTGCCATAGCGGATATTATCCATGATCGTCCCCGCAAAAATAAAGCTGTCCTGCATCATGATTCCCATCTGGGTGCGCAGTGAATGAAGTGTCACCTTCGAGATATCAATGCCATCGATCGTGATTTTCCCGGAATCCACATTGTAAAAACGGCTGATGAGATTTACGATCGTGGATTTTCCTGCCCCGGTCGGGCCGACGATCGCATACGTTTCACCCGGTTTTGCCGTAAAATTGATATCCTCCAAAATCTTCTGCCCCGGCTCATAACCAAAGGACACATGGGAAAACTTCACTTCTCCTGCCACCTCCGGCATCGGGATTGCATCCGGCTCATCCCTGACACCCACCGGCTCATCGATCGTCTCAAAAATCCTCTCAAGATAAGAGATTGCTGTCAAAAGAGAATTGTAAAATCCGGCAAGTGTGTTGATTGGTGCCCAGAAACGCCCAATGTACGCGGTAAATGCGATCAGAACACCGACGGTCAGTGTCATATCCGGTGCTAAAATCCAACGGACACCCAGCACATAGATCAGTGCCGTCGTAAATGTCGAAATAATATCCACGCTCGGTCCCATCGTAAAGTTAAACATTACCGCACGCATCCAGGATTTCCGGTAATTTTTACTTAGGTTATTAAAGATTCCGGTATTCTCATTTTCCCTTACAAAAGACTGCGTCACACGGATTCCATTGATACTCTCCGCAATGTACGCATTTAAGTTTGACTGTTTGTTGCTCTGGATCTGCCATGCCCTGCGCTGTTTTTTCTTGATTAAGATAATCACAAATGCAAGAACCGGCAATCCGCACAGACAGATCAGCGTCAGCCGGACATCGAGTGCAAACATAAACATCAGAATAAAGATCAGGTTGCACAGATCTGTGAATGTGTTGACAATACCATTGCTCAAAAGATCACTTAGGCTGTTCACATAATTGACCACACGCACCTGAATTTTTCCATGTGGTCTGTCATCATAATAGGAAAATGGAAGTTCCTGCAGATGACAGAAAATATCATAGCGGATATCATGTACGATATTCTGCCCGATCACACTCATGGTCTTGATCTTGATCCGCAGGGAAATACCCGAATAAAGTGCGATCAGCAATGTCGCAATACTGTAAAATGTGATCGATTTCATATCTTTTTCCGGGATGCTGTGATCCATCACATTCTGGAAAAAGATCGGGATCGCCATGGTAAGTGCCGAGGAAGAAAGCATCAGAAGAATAACGCCTGCCATCTTCTTTTTGTAGGGAGCAATGTAACCTGCAAGACGTTTGAGCTGGTTTACATCAAAACTGTCCTCTAATATCTCATCCATATCATATCTGTTTCTTGCCATCTTATTTCTCCCCCTTTCCGTTTAAAATTTCCTGTGGGATCTCGCCATACTGGTTATGGAAAGCCGTCGCGTAATAACCTCCCGCCGCCACTAACTGCTCATGTGTTCCCTGTTCAATGATGCGTCCGTTATCCATGACAAGGATCAGATCTGCATCTCTAATGGAAGAAATGCGGTACGCAATGACAAAGATCGTGCACTTGTTATCTAATTTCTTCAACTGGCTCTGGATATAACTCTCCGTCTCCATATCGACCGCCGATGTCGTATCGTCAAGAATCAGAATCGACGGATCTTTCAGCAGTGCCCTCGCAAGGGAGATACGCTGTTTCTGTCCGCCGGAAAGTCCGACACCGCGCTCACCCACAATCGTATCATATCCATCCGAAAGTGCCCCGATAAAATGATTGGCATCCGCCATGATCGCAGCCTGTTTGACTTCTTCGAACGAACAATTCGGCCTTCCGTATGCGATATTTCCTTCGATCGTATCCGAAAAAAGGAACACATCCTGCATCGCCATGCCGATATTGTCACGCAGGTTATAAAGATCCATGTCGCGGACATTCACACCATCCACAAGCACTTCACCGGAAGTCGTATCATAAAACCGGCAGAGCAGATTCATGATCGTTGATTTTCCAGCTCCGGTAGAACCAATGATGCCGACGGTCTGCCCCGGTTTTACCTTAAAATTGACATCCATGACAATATCTTCGTCATCCGCACGGTAAGATACATTTTTAAACTCGATCTCTCCTTTCAGATGTTTCTTCACTACTCCAGATACCGGTGTTTTTACATGCGGCTCTTCACTGTAAGTCGCATAGATTTTCTCCACGGACGTTGTAAAGTTGCTGATATCGTTGACCAGCCATCCTGCCTGGCGCAGCGGGTTGTTTAACATCCACAGATAACCGTTCACCGTCACGAGCTGTCCTAACGTGATCTCTCCCTGAATGACCATATAGCCGCCGTAGAGGATCAGGATGATCGTCAGCGCATAGGAAAGCACCTCAAATATCGGCACATATTTCATCCAGATCTTTGACGCATCGATCTGCGCCGCACGGAATTTATCATTTTCCTTATTGAATTTTTCAATCTCAAAATCTTCTTTTGCAAATGCTTTTACCACACGGTTTCCACTGACATTTTCCTGCACAAACGCATTGAGTGAGGAAAAACAGTCACGGTTACGCTTGAATGCCGGACGTACCTCTTTCGTCTGACGGCAGGTTGCAAACGCCGTAAACGGCAGAACCACAAGCATGGCAAGTGCCAGTTTCGTGTTGACCGTAAAGATCATAAGCAGTGCAAACACAAACATCAGCACACTCTGATAAACCATGTAGACCACATACGCCACAAAATGACGGATTGCATCCATATCTCCGGTCTGGCGGCTCATCAGGTCTCCGGTACGTTTCTTATTGTAAAATGCAAAATCTTCCTCTAATAATTTCCGGTAGACTTTGTCTCTCATATCGTATAAAACGCCCTGCGACGCCGTCTCAAATGCGACCTGAAACAGAAAACGCAAGACTCCCATCACGATCGTGACTCCGATCAGACATCCGATAAACGGCATCAGTCTGTCATATTTTCCACCGCTTATGACCTGATCTACGATCTGCCCGGATATGTACGGATTTACCACCGAAAGCACTGATACCGCTGTGGTCAGCAAAATTCCAACTATCATTAATCTCCGGTACTTTTTCAGAAATGAAAAGAACCACTTCATTGGTGTCATAATAACCCTCCTACTCCATTTTCGTTTTTCCTTTCGGATTTTCAGTATAGTACTTCTGGGGTAAAAAGGAATGTACTATCTTGCACCGTTCATGTTATTTTTTGCAACGGAGGGGATGGTTTCTGGTGGAGAATATGTTATACTGTGATGTGGATAAAAAAAGTGTATTTAGACTTTGAAACTGGAAATTTGCGCGAAGCTGGTTTTCATTTTGTTCCATTGTCCGAAAATAAGAAAAACTAAGTATGCCTGCTTTATGCTCTTTCAAAGTGACGTGTACGTCTTAAACGTGCCCTCCATGGCACGTTAAGACTTGCGCTGCCATCCGTGGCAGCACAACACTGTGTATTTACAGGCATACTAAGATTTTCTAATTTTCTCCCAAGTCACAAAAAGATCTCCAGCTTCGCGCAAATTCCCATATTTCACATTTTGACACACTTTTTATGATCCACATCGCATTGTATTTTAAATATAGACAATAAGTTTTTATCGGCGATAAAATGAAGAAATGGAGACCTTACTATGTGCTGTGACAACCGGGAACAACTGCTTGACCAACTGAATCCAACTTTTCTATTTACCTGGAAAGGCACACGTTTGAAAGATGAAGCACGCTATCACAGCCACGATTTTATCGAGATGGCATTTATTTTGTCCGGCCACGGCAAATACAAGATTGCGGACAGGCTCTATGATGTGTCCGAAGGAGATATCATTATTTTAAATCCGGGGCAGAAGCATCAGGCACTCTGCACGGATCCTGCCAATCCGACCACGGAGTTTTTTGTCGGTTTATGTGATGTCCGTTTTCCGGATTTCCCGGAAAATTATCTGCCGCTGCATTTAAAAGACCCAGCCGCTGATCCTGCAGAGCAGTCTCCGATTTTACATACTTCCGGTGAATTACGGCAGAAACTTTTTAAGATCTGTACTGCCATGAGTGCTGAAAATGATATCTGCCGCTGCGGGCGTTATATCATGTTAAAAAGTTACCTGATGCAGATGTTAATACTGCTGCTTCGGGAACAGAGTGAACCGGTCTGGATCAATACCGGCTGTTCGTTTGAGTCCACCAGCAAAAAATATGTGGTCGACCAGATCGTAAATTATTTTGAGGATCATTACAGTGAAAAGATTTCTTTAGACCAGATCGCGGAGAATATGTACTTAAGTCCTTTTTATATCTCACGTATTTTTAAAAGTGAGACAGGCGATACACCGATCCGCCACCTGATCAATATCCGCCTTGAAAAAGCAAAAGAATTGTTGGAAAACGGCTTTGTCGGCAGCATCCAGGAAGTTGCAGCCGAAGTCGGCTATGATGATGTCTATCATTTCAGCAAGCTGTTTAAAAAACGGTTTGGGATGCCGCCGTCAAAGATCCGTAAATTATTATGATTCATTTAAAAATTTTTTCCAGAAATCTTTCGAGCCTGCGAATTCCAGTTCCTTGCCATTCTGGAATCTTTTACTGATAATGCCATCCTCTCCAAAACTTGGTGTGTATGTCAGATTTTTATATATTCATCGTCATATATGGGGGAATGCATATAA
>ERZ772991.1320-NODE-1320-length-22841-cov-4.856666_pt1 | contig 22841 bp, 16 predicted proteins | sample MGYA00511128_ERZ772991 | MGnify/ENA primary metagenome ERZ772991 (study PRJEB29015, sample SAMEA2737655) | human gut metagenome | biome: human gut; feature: human-associated habitat; material: faeces | place: China | collected 2012 ... | reverse complement strand
CATTGAAATCAACACTACGGAAGATACCGCAGTAGCGGGCTAACCCCCGCTACAACCCCCTTTGACAGTGTGTTTTCCTAATAGGCGCTAATCATATGGAAATCGTGTTACCTTCACACTTTGGGGATTTTCAAAAGCTCTATCTGTAGAAGATATATCTGCACTAAAGGCTTTGGAGCAAACTGAAGAGGACTATATTGATGTAGAAGGTTTTCGCAATTTGAAGTATGTTTCACTAAAAACATGCTCGGATCGATTGGAAATGATTTATAGCTACAGCAAAGAATATTCTTTCATTAATGAGGAAGGAAAAGCGGATAGCGTCTGGGAAATGCACCAAGGCTGCTTGTGGATAGGAACAGAGAAAAATTATCTTGCAAGCATAAGCAAACACGAAAAAATGTTGACGTGCGTAATAAGTCTAATTGAGGAAAAACTGAGAAATACAATTACGCAAATCAAGCCACCTAAGAAGGCGATTGAACGGTGTACAAACTTCCGAGCGATGAGCCGGATTGTCCTACAAGGAACGGGTGGAGAGAAAACAGCCATCTCCAATTCCTCTGGATTTACTGAAGAGCAAACACGAGAAGTGGAGAGAATTCAAGCGGGAAGGTTTGACACATCCGGCAGCTATATTGCTGAAATTAATGATGAAACAACCGCCACAGTAAAGTATAATGTCAGTAAGGGAAATCTCGGCATTTATAAGCATCTACCATCTTCCGTGCTATTTAGCTGGTCAAAAACCGCAATCGAAATTATCCTCGAAGAAATTGAGAATCTGAAAGGGCGGCCGGCTGGAGAAATCTTTCGGGAGATGGGGGTTGAAATCAAATGGCCCGGTCACGCGAGTGATTTTGAGGAACTTAACTGGCTCTTAACTCAAATAATATCCTCTTTGGGGGAAGAAACGGAATTTCGGTGCACTATTCCTGATAGTGTTAAGCCGCTTTTGCAAAAGGAGGATCTTTTTTTCAAGATTCCACGGATTTATTGTAATGAATGTGAATCATATGAATTGCCGTACTGCGCACATTGCGGCGAGGCATTGACCTATAATAGGAAGGGAGTTTTAGAGTGCAGTTGTGATGCGCCTCTAAGAGTTACCTGCGCAGAACAGCATCGCTCATGTGACATTAAACCGTGGTTTTTGCCTAAGGATAGGTTAGTGAATGCGATTAACAAAAATATCTTGAATGTTTATAAGGACCACAACCTAGATTACAAAATGTGCATTATGGGTGACGAACTTTATATTGTACATGAAAAGACAGGTTCAAATACTGAAGTTGAACTACTTTTCTCAGATGTATCGTGTTTCCAATATAATGCGAGTCCAGATCCTAACATAAGACCATTTGCGGTGCGTATGAATGAAAAGTGCATCAACGGAACATGCTCGTTTGAAAAGATAAACCGATGTCTAAAAGATGCTACTATGAGTTGTTTGCCCAAAGTTTTTTATGGAATCCTACCTTCGTATCGTCCACAACCGCATAAAGTCGGAGAATTTGGCGATGTATCCGGGCAGATACAAGTAGGCAACAGCTATTATCAAATGATCGGAATTATAAAAAAGAACAGCGAAAATAAATCTGGTAGAAGAAGCAGAGAAAGAACCAATGAAGAGCTTGCCGAAAAACCGTTACTTGCAACGGCAAGGGAAGGTGAGGAAATCATCAGGCAATTTGTTGAACAAGGAATGACAGATGCACGAGTAGATGTTATTGCAGTTATTGCACCGCAATACTTTGACCATGGACTAAAAGGAACGCTTAAAATGCTCGCGCGTTTGGCTGGTAAAAAAGTACTTTTTATAGAGCTCGATGAAATCTGTAAGTTGATTGCTATGAATGAAAACGTACAGGTGATATAAATAGAGCCGTATTTTATTATTATAACTAAAGTAGTAGAACAACTTTAAGCCATGTGGAGACCGTAGTATTGATGTCAAGGGTTAAGGAATAAAGTGTGGAAAACCGCTTATTTCCGGCATTTTAGGCCATATTCGCTGACATCTAAATGCCCAACTCTCCTATTTAGAAGTGTACAAGAGAACATATCTGCGGAAACGGAAAACGAGCAGAAAAGCTGAGTTAGTGGATTAGATGTCACAGATTGACAGCAGTTCAGCGCACCCAACTGTTTGTAAAATTGAGTGTGCGGATTAGACGATAGCGATTTGAGGAATAGCCTTAAGTTGAATGGTTTTAGAAAGAGAGATGAATTATGAACTTAAATTCTTCGTTACAATCGATGCTAGATACTCCTACAAAAGCATTTGAGGTTGCTTTGAGGTGTTTTGTTGCAGATAATTTACTTTGTCAATATCCAGACGAGCAATCACTTAAAGATGAGATACAAAAGCGTATCGATGCAATAAAAGGAACTCATATCATTTTGTCAGGAAAAATCGCATCATCAAATATACTATCCGCAAAGGAGTGGCCTTCTTTTTGGTCGAATACGCTTTTTTCACGTAATTGTTTTTTTAATAAAGAGCATACCATTAGCCATGATGTTGTTTTTTTAAGTCAAACAATTCTGATGACATATCTGTTTCAAGATTTGCACGGTGTTTTTATTAGCTCTTTTGGCAGCCCCGAAATGTACCTTTACCATGCCGATAAGTATTACCAAGTCCGTAATGCACTATCACATCAAGCCTCCACCATTATTACAGATAAAGATGCCCAAGAAAGTATCCAGTTCATGAGAAAAGGGTGCCAATTTATTGATGCTAAGTATTTTTGGTTTCGTTCTTCTCTTGAATTAGAAAAAGATATGGACATTTTTGAGACCGCACTATTGTCAAAAAAACCTGCAATCGATAATTTTGACAGTGTTCCATTCCCTTCCAATGTCATTGTATGTAGGGAGCCAGAATTGTCAAGCCTCTTCAAATATATTTGCGGATGGGATGGAACCAGAAAACTACGCAACCGGAAGCATTTGGTCTGTGTATCTGGCTATGGTGGTATCGGAAAAACATCTCTTGTCACGGAGTTCATCTCTCGGTTGCTCAATGTAATGCAGGAAGACAGTTATGACGGATTACGTCCGGCTTTTATTCTGTTCTACTCAGCCAAAATGCAATTCATGGAATTCGATCAGACGTCTGGTTCTTTATACGTTCGGAATCGCAAGAAACAATTTTTTAGTTGTGAAGATCTTCTTGCCAAGTTCTATAAGGATCTTTCTATAGAAGGTTTTGATGATAATTGGCGGAAATTAGGTATTCTCATTATCGACAATTTGGAAACGCTTAATGGAGAAGAACGCGCAAAAATTATCGACTATATTAATTATGAACTTCCTTCATCAATTCAGGTTATCATTACAACTCGGATTCCAGAACATGCAGATGAGACGATAACATTACGCGGATTCCAAAGCGATGCTGGTTTAGATTTTATTAACGAATACCTGACAAAAAACCAAATCTCTATTGATTTGACTGACGAACAAAAAAACGAATTGACTAAGTATTCATACGGTAATTCCTTAGTTTTAGTTCTTGCACTAAAGAGAATGGCATCAAAAAAGTCTTCATATCGTGCAATTATTAACGAATTAAAGCAGCTTCCAAAGAGCACCGATGATAATTCTATCAGTCAGTTTATGTTTCAAAACACAATAGAGGAACTATATAGCATCTACCCTCAAATTAGCGAAACAATAAAAAGCGTTCTTATATGTCTTTCTTTGCGACCAGAGGCACTATCTGCTGATGTTTTAGCACTGGCTCATAAGGATAGCTCCATCGATGAAATAGATGATATTTTGCAGTTGCTGACCCAATATCTTGTGGTTGAAAAAGCTGGAGATTCTTATTCAATAAATGAGTTTGCTAACCACTTCATTATGACAAGCTTGGCACTCTCATCGGCGGCAAAAGCAAAATGGGAATCCAATCTACTCTCGGCAATGCACATGGTCGAAGAGCAAAAAATGAGCGTAGATGAATTCAAACTGAATTACCCAAAACTGTCTGAGGTTTTATCGGAATGGTGTGGTACAGAGGAAAATGAAAATCTCGCAATCTGTCACGCATTTACCTTGTATGAGTACAAAAAAAATATTACATCTGGAAACGCTGCGTATGAAATTGATAATATGAATCGTGAATTCGATTATATAGAGCATATGTATAGCGCCCATCCGTATGTATTCTATCAACGAGCACGTATTTTAAAAGAATTGAGGCAGGATCACATTATCGGAGATGAATACAATCATTTAATTAAGTCGAATTATGATAGTTGCCTTATGATGATTAATTCCCCATCGTTTGCTCAGATAAAAAACACAAGAACATATCCATCAATTCTCTGGATATATGCCATGTTCCTCCTATCTAGTAATTCACTTGAACCAGCATCTCATTATGCAGATGACGCAGTAAAGAATTTCGAACGGCTCTCTATTAAAGATTCTGATTATGATGATGCTCTTTTAATATACGGAATTGCGGAAATAGGCTTATTTGCCCTCAATCTCGATAAAAACCACTTGAAGAATGCTAGAAATGTTGCAAAAAAATTTGAATTTAAGAAATGTTTTCCCAAAAATGTGCAAGTACATTACGACCAACTGACTCAAGAAATAGCAAAATACAATCGTTTCAAAATCTAGGCGCGAAACGAGTCATTTCACAATCAACACAATTTTGCCCTCCCGGCCATCAATCATGGTGGTCAGGAGGGCTTTGCTGTTCCCATACAATTATTCTGCATCTATGTCTACGCTCAGGCCAGATTTCAACTCGACCGTGTAATGGTCCTCATAAACCGTGATCCGCTTGAACCAGCGCCGGACCAGCGCTTCGTCGAATTCCGTCAGTTCGGCAGGCTGGCTGCGGATAAAATCCTGAAGTGCTGTGATACGCTTGATTTGTTCGTCTCTTGTTACCGTATCAACGGTGGTCTGCTGTTTCAGTTCCCGGAGCCGGAAAATCTCATCGGCAATCTCATCGTAGGCTTCCTTGCTGTTGGCCTTCTTAAGAAGCTCCTGCTGAAGCTCCAGCAGCTTCTCATCGATGGCATCTGCAGATGCTGTGGCCGAGGCGCGAATGACCGTCGCGACGTTCTGCTGGAGCTGGTGCTGGTATCCTTCCCGGTCGCCGAGCAGCTCATTTAGGGCAGCAACTACCACCCGTTCTAGTTCCTGCTCATTGACCGTCCGGGCATGGCATTCCATTCCAGTCGGTTCCAGCCTGCTGATGCAGCGCCATACAATGGATTTGCAGCCGCGATTGTTCCAATGGATTCGCCAGAACTGTTCACCGCACTCGCCGCAGACAATCATTTGGGAAAAGCAATGGTTGCAGCTATATGTGTGCTTCTTCCCGTTCGGGCCGGGCTTTACGGAGCTTCTCCGAACCAGTTCCTCCTGCACCCGCATGAAAATGTCTCGCGGAATGATGGCCTCATGGTCGTTCTCTACATAATACTGCGGGACAATGCCGTTGTTCTTCACCCGGGTCTTGTTCAGAAAATCGGTGGTATAGGTTTTCTGCAGGAGAGCGTCGCCGATGTATTTCTCATTGCGGAGAATCTTGTTGATGGTGCTGGTGTGCCATTTGGTTTTGCCAGCGCCTGTCAGAATGCCGTCCCGCTCCAGACCGGCAGCGATCTTGTCCATACTGTATCCTTCCAGATACTCCCGGTAAATGCGTTTGACCACTTCGGCCTGGGTGGGATCAATGACCAGATGGCCTTCCGCGTCCTTCGTATAGCCGAGAAACCGATTGTGATTGACCTGCACCTGTCCGTTCTGGTAGCGGAACTGCAAACCCAGCTTCACATTCTGGCTCAGCGACTGACTTTCCTGCTGGGCCAGCGATGCCATGATCGTAATCAGAACTTCTCCCTTGGCGTCCATAGTGTTGATGGATTCCTTCTCGAAATAGACCGGAATGTTCTGTTCTTTGAGCTGGCGGATGTATTTCAGGCAGTCCAGTGTATTGCGGGCAAACCGGCTGATGGACTTGGTAATAATCATGTCGATGTTCCCAGCCATGCATTCGTCAATCATGCGGTTGAATTCGGTGCGCTTTTTGGTGTTGGTACCGGTGATACCGTCATCAGCGAATATTCCGGCGAATTCCCATTCTGGATTTTTATGAATGTACTCGGTGTAATGCTCCACTTGGGCTTCATAGCTTGTCGCCTGCTCATCGCTGTCAGTACTGACACGACAGTAAGGTTGCTATGCATAAATGAAATAAAAAAGCCGACTTGCCAAGTCGGAAAAATTCAAAAAAATAGCCGCACACCCTAAGCAGAGTGTACGGCTAAACAAAAATGTTCTATTTTCGCTGTTGAGTACCGAGCGGAGCATATCCGTAAGAACTCAAAAATTCGTTAGCTTCATCTATGGGCTGTCCGACAAATCCTGTAATACAGAATTTCAGAGCATTATCCTCATCGGAGTCCTCAAAAGCATGTCCAGCCAGTTGAAGCAGTTTGTTTGTTGTATCTAGGTCCATATCAAGGCCGCAGGCAACAGCAACGATAGCTCTTTTGCTGGGCTTTGTATCTGGGTTTGTCTCTGTCCGGCGATAATAGACTTCATCCAGACCAGTAAGATTGCAGAAATGTGGTTTGCTTAGCCCTCGAGCCTGAATGATATCATGTAGCATCTGCCAACATGATTTGTTCGGCGTAATAATTTTGCGCATAGAATTTTGCTTCTCGAACTCGAGCCGTTTTTGCTCCAGCCTCTTGGCTGCCTCAATTGTTTCAGAATTGTTTGATCTGCTGTACCTTGATACTTCCTGTTGCGCATTGGCGCGATGGAGAATCTTTCGTGGCAGATGCTTTTTGGGAGTCAGAGCGCTTTATAGTATCTCATTTGTATAATTCCCCACTACCTACCACACTCCCTTATGTCCAACCAGAAGGCCTGTCGTTACTTGCTTGTATAGATTACAATATAGTATAGCACGTTGATGCAGAATTTTCAATTATATGAAAAGTGAATTCTCGTGTTTGTGAAGAATATCTCTTGATTCAAAAACAAGGCTGTGATATAATTTTATAGAATAAGCAGATCAATCTGTCTTAAGGAAAAGAGGTGCCATATTGGAAGTCAGCTACAAAAAGCTTTGGAAACTCCTGATCGATAAAGACATGAAGAAAAAAGACTTACAGGCATTAGCAGGAATTAGCTGGGCCTCAGTTACAAAGCTTTCAAAGAATGAAACTGTAAGTATGGAAGTCTTAATGAAAGTGTGCGGAGCGTTGAAATGTGATATTGGAGATATTATGGAATTAATATCTGTAGATCACAATACTGACAAACAATGAGGCGTCGTATGGCAAGAGGAAAAAAGAAAACAGTAATAGATACAGCTCATCCACATACAATAAAGAAATTTGAACTGATCGAAGAATACATTAAATCTTGGTCACAGAAGCTCATGCTATATGAGAACTGCAATACGCTCGTTTTTATTGATTGTATGTGTAATAGTGGCGTTTATTTCGATGATGACGGGAACTTGGTTGATGGGACGTCTGTGCTTGTTGCGAATGCGCTGTTGAATGTGGCAAGAAACTATCCCAGTAAAATGGTTCAGCTGTATTTGAATGATATCAACAAGGAAAAAGTTGAGGAGCTAAGAAAACATATTCCAGCTAATGAGAGGAATTTTCAAATTATTACGACAGATCTTGATGCTGGTGCCCTTCTTAGAACAATAGGCCCACAGCTTTATAATGCTGGACACCTGCATTACTTCCTTCTGTATGACCCGTATGATGCTACGATAGACTGGGCCGCCCTCATTCCGTTTTTCAGGAACTGGGGAGAAGTAATGATTAATCACATGGTCTCTGATCCTGTCAGGGCAATTACCAGCGCCAAGAGACAGACTACTAAGGAAAAATACGAGAACACCTATCTGGAGGCCTTTGCGGAACTGGTTCCTTATGGCAGCAACAAACAAGCATATGAGAAACGTGTGGAAGAAATTATCGAGGCGCTGAAGGGACCACGTAACTATTATGTATCAGCATTTCCCTTCTATAATTCCCAGAACTCGCAGGTATATAGTCTCGTTCACTGCACAAGCAATCGGGAAGGCTTTAAATTATACAAAAAGAGTGCGTGGAAGGTATTTGGGGATCAATCCTCAACCAAGAAAACTCACGGCGAAGATGGGCAGCTCGTACTAAATCTCGATCCGAATGTGGTTTCCGTTGTTACAACGTCCACAGATGAATCCTGTTTTACCGTCCATGACATTACTAAGTATCTTCAGAAATCATTCTCTGGCAGGAAGGGGGTCCACATTGAAGAAATGTGGGCATTGCTGGATGAACATCCTATATTCCCTTCGAGCTATAGAAATCAGATAAAGCAGGAACTTGTTGAGATGTATGGTGCAACCAAGGAACAAGTTGTTGATCCCTTTACTGGGAAAAAGGAAACCGTGATATCTTTCTAATAGAGCGAAGCAGCCTGGTTTGGAGGTGCGGAAACGATGACATCACAGAAATTTGGCGGAGATTGGACAGCTAAAAAACTCAATATTTTTACAAGTTACCTCGATGCATACCTAATTGCCTTACAAAATCAAAAATTTAAGAAGATATATATTGATGCTTTTGCCGGAACTGGAGAAATCGAAACCAGCGACGGTGAAGCATATCTGGCAGGGTCTGCAAAGAGGGCGTTGTCTGCAGAGAAACGGTTTGATTACTACTATTTTATTGAGAGCGATGAAAGCAAAGCGTCCGAGCTTGAACACATGATTGATACAGAGTTTCCGCACTTGAAAAGGTTCACGACAGTCTATCGCGGTGATGCAAATGAAAAACTCGGTAAGATTATCAATGACATTGACTGGCGCTTTAACAGGGGGCTTCTGTTCTTAGACCCTTACGCAACGCAGGTCGATTGGGCCACTCTTGAACGCGTCGCCGGAACAAAATCCATTGATGTATGGTACCTGTTTCCATGTTCGACCTTGGTCTTGTTGATGGCGATGAAGATGAAGAGCGACTCGTAAAGGATGCAAGCCCAGAACACATAAAAGAACACCTTATCTCCCGCCTGAAGACGATTTTTCCCTGTGTATCTAACAATCCAAGAATATTTAAGAACAGTAAGAACTCACCGATGTTTTTGTTCTGCTTTGCAATCTCCAACGAAAGTGTAGCTGCACAGCGACTTGCCTTGAGAATTGCAGATCATATTTTGAAGAATAAATAATTATAAGGATGGAACCGATTTGAAGACCATTACACGCAAAACCATGCTCTACCAGACCGGTGTTGAGTATGGTGACTATACGATGAATCATGTTCAGGGCTGTGCCCATGGCTGCAAATTCCCCTGTTATGCTTTCCTGATGAAAAAACGCTTTGGTCAGATCAAGGATTATGAAGAATGGCTGGAACCGTGCCTGGTTTCCAATACGTTGGAACTGCTGGATCGAGAGATCCCAAGGCTCCGTGATAAAATTCAGTCTGTACAACTTTGCTTCACAACGGACCCTTTTATGAATGGATATCCGGAAGTAGGTGCAATGAGTATTGCTGCCATCCGGAAACTGAATAATGCTGGAATTCGATGCACAACACTCACAAAGGGTATTTTGCCGTTGGAACTGGCGCAGCTTTCTCCAGAAAACGAGCATGGAATTACATTGATTTCCTTGGACGAAAGCTACCGTGAGAAAATGGAGCCGGGTGCATCGCCTTATGCTGACCGTCTGGCCGCATTGAGAGCGTTGCATAATGCCGGATGCAGAACTTGGGTCAGCATCGAGCCATATCCAACCCCAAACCTGATTGAACAGGATTTACAAAATATTTTGGATGCAGTGAACTTCGTGGACAAGATTATCTTTGGCAGGACCAATTACTGCAAAGAAGTGAACGCCTACAAGCAGCATAAGGCATTTTATAACAGACTGGCTGCCCAGGTCACTGAATTTTGCGAGCAGCACGGCATCCAATATCACATAAAAGAAAAAACCATTACAGAAGGATGAGGTAAAAGCCATGGCACTTTTGCAGGACTTGATCCAGCAAATTGACGATCCGGTACTTCGTGATCGGATCATGCAGGAGACGGATAAACTCGTAAAACAGAAGAAGTTTGGCTTGGTTTTTGAAGAACATCTGCCGGAATGTACACCACTTTACGATGTGCCTGTCCGTGTCGGGGGCAAGGTTGCATTGAAAACCGGTTATGTCAGTGACATTTATACCGTTCTGAAAATTGATGGGGATACTGTGCTGTGTGATCGCAGAGAGACACATGAGCAGAAAACGTTCCAAATGAGCGATATCGTTGCTGTGGCGGAATTTGGGGAGCCGATTTATCCCACACTAAAGCCGCTGGACTTTGTGGAGAACGCACCGGACAGCGATCTTTGGCATACCCTCATCGAAGCCGATAACTACCATGCTCTCCAGCTGCTGGAGTATCTGTATGCAGAAAAGGTGGACTGCATTTACATCGACCCTCCCTATAACACGGGAGCCAAGGATTGGAAATATAATAACGATTATGTGGACAGCTCTGACGCTTATCGCCATAGCAAATGGTTGTCCATGATGGAAAAACGTTTAAAGCTGGCCAAGAAGTTACTGAATCCGGACGATTCAGTACTCATTGTAACCATTGACGAGAAAGAGTATCTGCATTTAGGCTGCTTGCTTGAAGAAATGTTTCCGGATGGAAGAATACAAATGATATCAACATTAACCAATTCCCGGGGCGTCGCACGAGACAATGGTTTTGCACGGGTTGATGAATACATCTTTGTTGTTCAATTTGGTGCATCTTCAGTAAATCGTCTTCCGTTAGGTGATGAATGGCGTGTAAATGTGAAGGAAAACGACACACGTGTAACACATTTGCGTTGGTCGATGCTAATTAGGTCGGGGTCGAATTATCTACGGAAAGACAGTATCAACCAATTTTATCCTATCTTTGTGCACAACGATGGTAAAAAAATTCACTCTGTAGGCGAGCCTTATTATGGAAATAATCGTGAAGATGTATCTGCACCTGAAGGAACATTTGCTGTCTGGCCTTTAAGAAGAGGAGGAGAAGAAGGGAACTGGCAGATTTCGAATATCAACTTACGTGAGCTCATCAAACAGGGATACGTAATGCTTGGGCGGAAAAAAGGAAATAGCGTACCCATCTACTATTTGAAAAAAGGAGAAATTGCAAAGGTAAAAGCGGGGACATACCAGATTGCTGGATATCGTGAAGATGGTTCCATAATATCTGATACAGAAGTACGTTCCTTGGTGACAGGTACGCAGTGGAGAATTGGATCGCATGATGCAAGTACTGGAGGAACAAATCTCCTCAAATCGATGTTGGGGTCAAGTAGATTTACTTTTCCCAAGTCCGTTTATGCTGTTCATGATACGATTCGCTTTTTTGTAGCGAACAAACCCAATGCCCTAATTGTTGATTTCTTCGCTGGTTCTGGAACGACTCTGCATGCCTTGAATTTGCTCAATGCAGTTGATAATGGACATCGCCGGTGTATCTTGGTTACCAATAATGAAGTATCCGTAGATGAAGCGAAGACTCTTGACAAGCAGGGCATAAAGCCCGGCGATGAAGCTTGGAACAATCTTGGAATTGCACGCCACGTAACTTGGCCGAGAACAGTCAGTAGTATAACTGGACGTGATGTTCATGGTAATGCTTTGGCTGGTAATTATGGCTTTGAGAGTGATTGCTATGAAATTGATGACAGCGTAACTGCTGTATCCAACGCGACCGGAAAACCAATGAAAACGACGATATATCGAAAAGGAAAGAGGCAAATGTATCCGGAACTGAGTGAACTTCAGATGGCAGATGGATTTAAGGCCAATACGGTATTCTTCAAGCTGAGCTTCCTTGACAAAACGTCTATTGCCCTCGGCAGGCAGTTCAAAGAACTTTTGCCCATCCTGTGGATGAAGGGCGGTGCTATTGGCAAGTGCCCGGTTCTGGAGAGTGAAAAATTGCCCGATATGCTCGTCCTTCCGAAAAACAAAATGGCAGTGTTGATTGACGAAATCTTCTACCCGGAATTTGAACAACAGCTCGCTCAGCATCCGGAAATCCAGACCGTATTTATTGTTACAGATTCTGAGGCGGCATACCGTGAGATGATCCGGGCCTATGAAGGCAAAGACTGCTACCAGCTCTATCGCGACTATCTGGATAATTTCCGCATCAATACAGGGAGGTAACCGGAATGAAGGTTGAATTATTTCCATTTCAGAAAAGGGCCCTCGCTGATATCCGCATGAAAACAGCAGAGGCTATGGGCAGCTACCACAGGACACATGCCCCGCAGGTGGTCTCTTTTACTGCGCCTACCGGTGCAGGCAAGACCATCATCATGGCCTCTCTGATTGAAAGCATTTTCTTTGGCGACGAAAACTATGCGGAACAGCCGAATGCCATTATTGTTTGGCTGTCGGATTCTCCGCAGCTGAATGAACAATCTAAGCTGAAGATTGATTCGAAGGCTGATAAAATTCGCCTGAGCCAGTGCGTTACGGTCAGCGAGGATTCCTTCGATAAAGAAACCTTTGAGGATGGTCACATCTATTTCCTGAATACACAGAAGCTCTCAGCATCCTCAAGGCTGACAAAAAATGGTGACGACCGTACTTATACTATTTGGCAGACTTTGGCGAATACCGTGCGTGATAAGAGTGATCGGCTCTATTTCATCATTGATGAAGCCCATCGTGGCATGCAGGGACGCGATGCCAGTAAGGCTACGACCATCATGCAGAAATTTATTAAAGGCAGCGATACAGACAAGATTCCTTCTATGCCAGTTGTCATTGGTATGTCGGCTACGACACAGCGTTTTAATGCGCTGGTTGAAGGTACGTCTTCCACAATTCACAAAGCCGTCGTTACAGCGGATGAAGTGCGGGCATCTGGCCTTTTGAAAGACAGAATTGTCATCACCTATCCGGAGGAAGACTCCGTAAACAATGATATGGCGATTCTCCAGGCAGCCGCTGATGACTGGAAACAGAAGTGGGAGCACTGGACGCAATACTGCTTTGAGCAGCACTATGCCTATGTCAACCCAATCATGATTGTCCAGGTCCTGAATGGTAGCGGAAGTAAACTGACTGACACCGATTTGGATGATTGCCTTAGAAAAATTGAGGAACGAACCGGCTTCAAATTCGAGCCCGGTCAGGTAGTACATACTTTTGGCCAGACCACCTCTGCCATTCAAGTGAACGGCCTCGATGTTCGCTATGAAGAGCCTTCGCGTATCGCCGATGATAGAAATATTCGAATCGTGTTCTTTAAAGAAAATCTGTCTACAGGTTGGGACTGTCCCCGTGCGGAAACGATGATGTCCTTTAAGCATGCCAGCGATGCGACCTATATTGCACAGCTTCTTGGGCGCATGGTGCGGACCCCGATGCAGATGCACATTCAGGTGGATGATGTTTTGAACGATGTCCATCTCTTTTTGCCGTACTTCAATGAAGATACCGTCAAGGATGTTGTGGAGGCGCTCCAAAGTAGTGAGGGCGGTGAAATTCCAACCGACATCTATGGGGAAACTACGTCTGGCAGAAAGTTTGAGACATTGACGGTCAAACCCAAGAAGAAAAGCGGCCCCACACCTGTTCAGGGACAGCTGACCATGGATGCTTTCCTCAATCAAGGCGCGAATTCCGAAGCTGCAGAATCCAGCAATACGCCCCAGAATACTGTTGGCGGTTTTGGGGCCACAGGAATCCTTTCTCAGCAGAGTCCATCGAATATAACAGATAATCCGGATCAGAATCAACAGACATCTTCCCAGGAGAAAACTTCACAGACTGTTGATGCTCAGCATACAGAAGCGCACCACGCATCTACTGAAAATGCAGAAGCTCCAGAGGATAATACAGGGGTGGGAGTGACATCCGTAGATGCATCGACCCAGAAGAAAGCACCTGACGACCTTTTTGATCGGGAAGCTGTCATGAAGTTTATCAACGACGCAGGCTTGCTTTCCTATAATGTTCGCGCGTTGCGAATTAACGATTACCTGAAATCATTGTATCGCATGGCGCATCTGCTCACCATGTCCGGGCTACACAGAACGGCTATTCGTGAAGTTCAGGCAGAGATCGCTGAAATGATTCGCGATTATGTGCAAGAGCTTAAGGCGCAGGATAAGTACGATAGCCTGGTCCTGCAGGTAAAGCAGTTCAAACTGGCAACGCAGATTTTCGATGCTTTTGGTGAGACGGTTGACAGCTATTCTGTCCATGATCTGTTTACCACTACAGATACCGACATCGACCGGCAATTCCGCATTGCTGATGTAAGGCTTGGCAATGAAGGGATTGGTATGGTCTATGGCAATAAATATATGGATGTCAATGACCCCAATGGGTTCAAGGTAGATGTCATATTGTTCGTTGCTGATGATGAGTGTATGAACAAACTGCACAATTACGCGGAGAACCGTTTCCACAGCATGAATGACGATTATAGAAGGTACATTGCAACCATTGATTCCGAGAAAATTCGCAGACAATACGACAGCATCGTCTCCGATGGTGATGTCGTTAGTAAGCATAATTTCCGCCTGCCAGAGACGATTCAGATTCCCCATGAAAGTGGCGGAACAGAATATAGAGATCACCTGTTTGTAAGCGAAATTACAGGTGTGGCAAAGCTGAAGCTCAATGAGTGGGAAGCTGGCGTTATTGCAGAGGAGCAGAGGCGGGATGATTTTGTCTGCTGGATTCGCAATCCATCCAGAGGTGCTTGGGCCCTTTGCATTCCGTATGAGATTGACGGGGAAACAAAGCCTACCTATCCAGATTTCATTATTGTGAGAATCGATAAGGTACTGGGGTACGTTATTGATATTCTGGAACCGCATAATCCGGAATTTAAAGATAACCTCGGAAAAGCAAAAGGGTTTGCCGAATATGCGAGACAAAATCCTGGTGTGGGTAGAATCCAATTGATCCGGATGGGCAAGGATTCCGCTGGAAACAAACGATTCAAGCGTTTAGATATGTCTAAAAGTGCGGTTAGGGATAAGGTTTCCCACGCCATGAGCAATGACGAACTGGATCATATTTTTGATACAGATGGTTTCATTGCACAGTGAGGTGATGGTATGTACGAAAAAATCAAAGCTGATATATCGAATGAATACTATTTAACGAATTATCCAAATGATGGGCAACGTTTCGTTGCGTGGTATTTAAGGAATATCCATAACCTCGATACCTATGAAACGAAAGACTGCATTACAGATGGTGCAGGAGACAAACAGATTGATGCCATCTATATTGATAACCAATCCAGCACCATCTACATTATTCAAGGTAAATTCTATGGCGGCGATACGGTCGATGCTGAACCGCTGCGTGAAGTATTGTCTTCGTGGGTGCAAATCAAGGATCTGGAGCACCTTCAGGATGGTGCCAATCACAAGCTCCAAGTAAAGATTAACGAGATGGCATCTGCGCTGGAAGACGATTACGAAGTGTGCTTCGAGCTGATTACCACTTCAACGCTGACCGAATCGGCCCAAAACGACCTTGCTGCCTTTCAGAAGGAATTGTCTGAAAATGAATCCCTATCTGCCAATCTGGTCGTGGTAGATAATGAGACAATGAAGTTCAAGTATGAAGAGGCGCTACATAAAAACAGACCGTACATTAACCATGAATTCAAGCTTGAAAGTGGAAAATACATGGAGCTGATGATTGGAGGTACGAAAGCAGTCATCGTTGCTTTGCCTCTCAGAGACTGCATTAAGATTCCTGGGATCAAAGACGGTAGCCTTTTCCGAAAGAATGTCCGCCAGTCGCTTGGCAACAGCAATAAGGTCAATAAAGGTATCGCAAAAACGATAAAAACGGATGCAGAAGATTTCTTCTTCCTGCATAACGGAATCACAGCGATCTGCTCTCAAATGTCTATTCATGATGGTGTGCTTTCTGTCAAAGAACTGAACGTAGTAAACGGATGCCAGTCACTAAGCACAATATTCAGTTCAAGCGAGGCAGCCAAGAAAGCAACGGATGCATATATTCTGTTCAGGTTTTATGAGATTGAAGACCAAGACAGAGCTGACAGGATAAGCACTTCGACAAATAGTCAGAGTGCTGTTAAAGCCAGGGATTTACGCAGTAATGACAAGGCCGTCTTGGCGATGAAAAGAGCATATGAGCAATATTTTCCGGACGGCTACTTTGTCACGAAACGCGGGGAACGTGTCGATACAGTTAAATACAATACCGCTCATGTCGTGAATCTAACTGATCTTGGCAAGCAACTGATTGCTTGGCATTCTCAGCGGCCTACAATCTCTTACAGCGAAACCAAAATATTCGACAAGTACTTTGATCAGCTGTTCCACAGAGATTATGCACCAGAAAACGTGCAGGCTCTAAATGTCATGTTTGCAGCTGTCTATGAGAAATGGGGCAAAGAGAACCCTATGGGGCTAAACGAGACGTTGCTTGCAATGAAAGCTTATGCCCCCTATCATCAGTTATTCGCTATATCGGTCATCCTCTGTGAGATCAATAAGATGAATGATTCGGTACCAAGTCCATCCGTGGCATTGAGAAAAATGACAGAGAGTGGACTGCTGGATTATATTGTTGAAATGGCTGGAAACTGCCTAAATATGGCAATTGAAACTGCACAGGATACCGTAGCTACTGATACTGGAAAACTCTTTGTCCCTCAGAACTGGATTAAATCAAAAGCTTCTTTAAAGGATATTCGAGCAGCAGTAAAACAGATGGTAGCGTCTTTAAAGATGCTTCCTGATGGTAAAAAAGTTCTTGCCCGACTTAATGAAGGCCTGGCAATGAACAAGGAAGATTTTGAAGCTCGCTGGACAGCGGACTAACAAGCTGACATAACGATATCATTTGACATTCCGGGTCGAGTGCATAAGGCGTTCGCGGAAACAAGTCACCATGGACTTATCCCCTAAACGGACAGACAGGGTTGAGGGAACGGCATATTTTACATTTTTTCTTCGTTGGTATTATATAGTAGCGAAAGAATTGTCTTCTAAAAGGCAGGCTGGCAACGCCCTGCCAGATTCATCTGAAAAATGCCGTGACATTCAATACGAAGATGGAATTGCTTCCATGTGACATGTACATTTATCAGCGGTTGGGAAAGTTTGGTAGAGATTTTTCGTCTTATCAAGGCTTTCTGTCATTAACCGAAAGTGCTAACTACAGCAAAACGATGGACGAGATCCGCAGGTTGCCATCTGATGAGTGTACCACTTGCGAGCACTTTGGCGTGTGCTATGGTGGATGCCTCGTTCTTTGGAAGAATTACTCGTTTTCTACGTTGAAGGAATTTAAAGCAAAAGCCCACCATTCAGGCGTTTCAGGAGAATGAGGAAGAAGTTTCTTGGCTTCAGGAGCTAGAAATATCTTATTTGCAATCCCAGCGTGAGATGTTATATTCTTTCGTGCAATTGGCTTCAATATCGATTATACCCTATTATACCCTTGATTTTGCGGGTATAATGGGGTATAATTCTGCATAGAATAGTATCTCACAGGAGGTGCGCTATGGAATTATCCGATATGCAGGCACGGGTGACAGAGTTGGAGCAGCAGATTTCAAATCTACCTGCCGGTTCTGTTACGAAGAAAACCGTCAACAGCAAGGAGTACTTCTACCACCGTTGGACGGAGAACAAGAAGCGGCGGGAGAAGTATATTCCCGCTGACGAATTGGAGAGTTTCCGTGCGCAGATCGAGCAGCGGAAGAGTCTAGAGCGGGAGCTGAAAGCGCTGAAAAAGCAGCTGCCCAAGGCGAAATCTGCGAACCCTTCCGCGTTTACCACCAATGTCCGCACCGGCGAGGCGCTGCGTTCCTTCGCGGCGCCTGTTCGCGGCTATCGCAGGCGCGAGTGTTTCCGGCAGCTGCACGACTTTGTCTGCGGAAAGCCGCAGGACAAGGTGTTCATTCTCTACGGCCTGCGCCGGACGGGGAAAACCACCATGATCCGCCAGATTTTTGCGGAGATGAACGACGCAGAGCTTGCCAAGGCAGCGTTCATTCAAATCACCGCAAAAGACACGCTGGCAGACGTGAACCGCGACCTCAAGGCATTGGAAGCACAGGGCTTTCGCTATGTGTTCCTCGACGAGGTGACGCTGATGGAGGATTTTATCGAGGGCGCAGCACTGTTTTCTGACGTGTTCGCAGCCTGCGGCATGAAGATCGTGCTCTCCGGCACGGACTCGCTGGGCTTCCTTTTTACCGAGGACGAGCAGCTTTACGACCGCTGCATCCTGCTGCACACCACATTCATCCCTTACCGAGAGTTTGAATCTGTCCTCGGCGTTCACGGCATCGATGAGTATATCCGCTACGGCGGCACCATGAGTCTCGGCGGCGTCCACTACAACGAGACCTCTACCTTTGCCAGCAAGGAAAGCACCGACGAATACGTGGACACCGCCATTGCCCGCAACATCCAGCACTCTCTGCGCTGCTATCAGTATGAGGGGCATTTCCGTCATTTGCGGGATTTGTACGACAAGAATGAGCTGACCAGCGCCATCAACCGGGTGGTGGAGGACATCAACCACCGCTTCACGCTGGAGGTGCTGTCGCAGGATTGGAAGTCCCACGACCTCGGCATTTCCGCCAGTAATCTGCGCCGGGATCGGAAGAACCCGACGGACATCCTCGACCGCATCGACCTTGCGCTTGTCACCGACAGCCTGCGGAAGCTGCTGGAGATCCGCAACAGGGCAGAGCAGACCGTGGCGCTGGACGATGTTCACGCGGCGGAGATCAAGGAGTATCTGGACTTGCTGGACTTAACGCGGGAGATCGACGTGCTGCACCTGCCGGATGTCAGCACGAAGTCCGGACGCACGGTGATCGCGCAGCCGGGTCTCCGCTATGCGCAGGCGGACGCGCTGATCCGCAGTCTGCTGCTGGATGAAACATTCAGCGCGCTGTCTCTTGCGGAGCGCACCGCCGTGCAGCAGCGTATCCTGACCGAGATCAAAGGGCGGATGCTGGAAGACATTGTCCTGCTGGAAACCAAGCTGGCAACCCCCAAGAAGCAGGTATTTGTCCTGCAATTCCCCGTGGGCGAATTTGACATGGTGGTGTTTGACCCGGAGGCAGGCTCCTGCCGGATTTTCGAGATCAAGCACAGCGAAGAAGCTGTCCCGCAGCAGTATCGCCATCTGATCGACGAGCAAAAATGCGCCCAGACCGAGCACCGCTACGGCCCAATCACCGGAAAGTTCGTCCTCTATCGCGGGGAAAACCAAGTGATAGACGGCATTCAGTATCAGAACGTGGAAGAATATCTGAGAAGCCTTGCATAACAAAACCGCCGCCCCGATTTTTCAGTCGGGGCGGCGGCTTTCCATCGCTCATTCCATCAATCATTTTCTCAATGCACATGAGTGATGCCCTCCGAACGGGCACAATCAGCGCGCGAAAACCTCTGCCTCCCGCAGAAATTTTCAGATTCTTCTCTTGGGTACCTTTTCAAATGGATTCCAATCCGATATAATATATCTACCAACCTAACGAATAACGCGAGGTGCCGCCATGAAAACGAAAGATACGCCGAAGCAATACGTTATCTACTCCCGCAAGTCCAAATTCACCGGCAAGGGCGAGAGCATCGAGAACCAGATCGAGCTGTGCCGCCAGTACATCGCCATGCACTTTGGCGAGGAAGCGGCGGAAAACGTGCTGGTCTACGAGGACGAGGGCTTTTCCGGCGGCAATCTGGAGCGCCCGCAGTTCAAGAAAATGATGAAGGACTCCCAGAAGATCGTCTTTGCCGCCATCGTGGTCTACCGCCTCGACCGCATCAGCCGCAACATCGGCGACTTTGCCAAGCTCATCGAGGATTTGGGCGACCGGCACATCGACTTCATCTCCATCCGCGAGCAGTTCGACACTTCTTCCCCCATGGGACGCGCCATGATGTACATTGCGTCGGTGTTCTCCCAGCTGGAGCGGGAGACCATTGCCGAGCGCATCCGGGACAATATGCACGAGCTGGCAAAGACCGGGCGCTGGCTAGGCGGCACGACCCCCACGGGCTACGCCTCCGAGAGCGTCAAGAGCATCACGGTGGACGGCAAAGCCCTTGCGGGCAATGTACTTCCGCTGGCTGCTGCCGGGACCACGGTGCAGGTGCGGGTGACCATGGGTTAAACCGACTTTCTCTGCTTTTTCATAATATTCTCCTCATAGCCAGACCCGCCGTACAGACTCCTGCACGGCGGGTTTGGTCTGTAAAGGCGTGAACTATCCGGCGGCATAACGATCAAAAATGCGCTCTGCATTCACGATCATTCCCCTCCCTCTTGCAATTTTGGTGCAAAGGGTGTAGAATACAGTCACAATCAAATACAGGGGAGCTCGTGACAGCGGGCTGAGAGGAAGTATCCGAACTTCGACCCTTTTACCTGATGCGGATAATGCCGCCGTAGGAAGTCATCCATATGATTTTTTGCAGGAGGCCCCGCAGAAGGGGGTCTCCTGTTTTTTTGTTGTAGCTTATTTTACTGTTCTGAGGAGGATGCCTTGTACCTTTCTGCGGGGGGACTGCCGCAGCGGACTGAGGGGGAGCGCCCTGAGTGCCGTGAATCGTCAGCGATGGGAAGCCGTGTTCCGGCGTGAGAGGAGACCAGAAAGTCTCGACCGCTTCTTATAGTTCCTGCGCCGGGTCTGGCACCGGGTGCGGGCTGTTTGCGGAGGCGCTGTATGGTTTTTGCTGCTTCCGCAGGTTTGGAAAGGAGCCTTGCCTTATGAAAAAACTCTCTGTGAAAAAGCTGGCGTTGGCCGGTATGCTGTGCGCTCTGTGCGTGGTGGGCAGCGTATTCAGCTTCCCCATGTTCGGCAGCAAATGTGCACCCATCCAGCACATGGTCAATGTGACCTGCGCGGTGCTGCTTGGCCCGTGGTGGGGCGTGGGCGTGGCCTTTGTGGCCTCGCTGCTGCGCAATCTGCTGGGTCTGGGCAGCCTGATGGCCTTCCCCGGCAGCATGTTCGGCGCACTGCTGTGCGGCCTTGTGTACCATAAGACCAAAAACATCCTTGCCACCATGGTGGGCGAGGTGTTCGGCACCAGCATTCTGGGCGGCCTGTGCGCTTACCCGGTGGCCATTTTCCTCATGGGCAAGAGCGCCGGCGACATCGCGTTCTATGCCTACATCGTGCCGTTCCTCATCTCCACTGCAGTGGGTTCCATCATTGCGGGCGTGCTGGTGTACAGCCTGCAGCGCTCCGGCGCACTGCGCTCCATGCAGAACAGTCTTTCCTGACGGAGGGGCACCCGAATGTTCAAAACAGAATTCGAGAACCTGCGCCGCACCTGCCCGCTCATCCATAACATTACCAACTACGTCACCGTGAACGACTGCGCCAACATGGTGCTGGCCTGCGGTGCTTCGCCCATTATGGCCGACGATGCCGCCGAGGTGGAGGATATCACCACCATCTGCGGCGGGCTGAACATCAACATCGGCACCCTGAACAGCCGCACCATTGAATCTATGCTCAAGGCGGGCAAAAAGGCCAATGCACTGGGCCACCCCGTGGTGCTGGACCCTGTGGGCGCAGGCGCTTCTGCCCTGCGCACCGAGACGGCCTACCGCCTGCTGGACGAGGTGCGGTTCACGGTCATCCGGGGCAATATCTCCGAGGTAAAGACGCTGGCTTCCGGTGCGGGCACCACCAAGGGCGTGGATGCCGATGTGGCCGACAGGGTCACCGAGGAAAACCTGGACGGCGCGGTGGCCTTTGCCAAGGCATTTGCCGCAAAGACCGGTGCTGTTGTGGCCATCACCGGTGCCATTGACATCGTGGCCGATGGGGCAAAAGCCTACTGCATCCGCAACGGCCACCCAATGATGAGTGCCATCACCGGCACGGGCTGCCAGCTCTCTGCCCTGACGGCGGCCTTTATCACCGCCAACCCCGGCCAGCCGCTGGAAGCTGCGGCTGCCGCCGTCTGCGCCATGGGCCTTGCGGGCGAGATCGCCCATGCACGGCTGACCCCGCTGGACGGCAACGCCACCTACCGCAATTACATCATTGATGCCATTTACAATATGACTCCGGCTCAGCTGGAAGAGGGTGCCAAGTATGAAGTGCGCTGAAGAATATATGCGGCTCTACGCCGTCACCGACCGTGCCTGGGTGGGCGGTCAGACCCTCTATCAGCAGGTGGAGAGCGCCCTGAAGGGCGGCGTGACCTGTGTTCAGCTGCGGGAAAAGGAGCTGGACGAGGAAGCCTTCCTGAAGGAGGCGTTTGAGCTCCACGACCTGTGCAAAAAGTACAACGTGCCCTTTTTTATCAACGATAACGTGGACATCGCCATCCGCTGCCACGCCGAGGGCATCCATGTGGGGCAGGAGGATATGGCCGCTGCTCAGGTGCGCCAGCGCGTGGGCGATGAGATGATGATCGGCGTATCCGTCCACAGCGTGGAGGAGGCCCTGGAGGCTGTCCGGCACGGTGCCGACTGTCTGGGCGTGGGTGCAGCCTTCTCTACCCACACCAAGGCAGACGTGGACGTTCTGCCCGAGGGCGTGATGAAAGCCATCTGCGATGCCGTGGACATCCCCGTTGTGGCCATCGGCGGCATCCACAAGGAGAACCTGCTCCGGCTCAAGGGCACCGGCGTGAACGGTGTGGCCCTTGTCAGTGCGATCTTCGGCGCGGAGGACATCGAGGCCGAGTGCAGGGAGCTGAAGGCACTGGCGGAGCAGATCGTAAAATAATCTGTCATCCCGCGGCAAACCGGGGGCACCACCTTGGGCCGCGTTACAAAATTCATGGA
>ERZ772991.1318-NODE-1318-length-22865-cov-4.338930_pt1 | contig 22865 bp, 18 predicted proteins | sample MGYA00511128_ERZ772991 | MGnify/ENA primary metagenome ERZ772991 (study PRJEB29015, sample SAMEA2737655) | human gut metagenome | biome: human gut; feature: human-associated habitat; material: faeces | place: China | collected 2012 ... | reverse complement strand
CCAATCTGGCGAAAGCTGAAGCCTCCCTCGCGGCGCTGGATAAGCAAATTATGCTAGGTCAGAGCGGCGGCAACGTCTGTGGCAAAAGCAGGTCCGAAGCCCATAGTGACGGCCACGGCGGTGCAGAATTTCATGAAGTCACGGCGGGAAACGCCACTGGCCTCAAGCTCTTTTTCTCCGCGTTCCCTGCCGAGTCCCACGGCAATACGCATAGGTGAGCCTCCTGAAAAAAGTTGTGTCTAGCCTGGCGGTTCCGACCTGGTGGAAAAGGAAGTTTCCCGTACTCCCCTGGAACACTGATGAAAACAGCTGCCTCTGTCAGAACCGTTTCTTATATTCATACCCTTGCGGGCGCTTTTGGTCAATACTTGCTCCGTTTTTCACGCACTCCCCGGGCGCCTCCGGAAGCCTGACGCGGGCGCCTTCCGCCGGGGAAATGGGCGGCGAAAGTCACTGACAGCAGGGGAAAATTCGTGATTGACGGGCGGTTTTCCCGCGCGCCGATCCTTATAAAAGGACCGTGGAAGGGAACGCTCAGTCCGTCATTTCCTTGACTTCCGGCTCTTCCCCGTCCTTCGCAGTGACAACGAAGCTTCTCCGGCTGTCCTGAGGATCGCCGATGACTTCGGCCACGGCCGTGAGCGCGGCGTCGAGCCTGTCCACGGGGGAGGCGTCGCGGCTGTGCACCTCCGTCTCGATCCGCCATGACTGACTTCCTTCCTTCGTCCTGTCCTTTCCCGCGGCGCGGGGTGTTCCGCTTATCAGAAGATCCGTGAAATACCAGAGCTGTGTTTCCGTTTCCCGGACGTAAATGACCTCGTGGCGTATGCGGCCTCGCCGCTCCACGGGAACGAAGTCCGGACGGATGGTCTCCCTGGTGATGGCTACGGGGCCTCGGTGGGAAAAACCGAGACGGACGGTTTCGTCAGCGATCCCGGGGGAGGACACTACGGCGCGTCCGTCGGCTTTGAGTATGCCGGCGAGCCTGTCAGCCGCCCGGCTGTAAACGAGATCGTTTCCATCCATGCCGCCTGCGGGTTCAATGGCGGCCGTGTGTGCCTTTGGGGCGGATGGGGCGCGCAGGAGGGTGACATCGGCGTAATAGCTCGGGCCGCCGCAGCCGGCGAGAAAGAGAAGGCAGAGGAAGACGGGCAGCGCCCAGAACCGGAACTGGGAAAAAGTCTTCATGAATCCTCCGTCGGAGCATACAGAAAAGGGGAGAACGGCCGTACGGCTGTCTCCCCTTTTCTGTATGAGAACGTTTCTGTCCTAGAATTTGAAGTCGGGCGGAAGCTTATGGAGAAGCTTGCCCGTGGTGTTGTGGGGCAGTTCCTTCACGAAGCGGAAAATGCGCGGCCGTTTGTAAGGGGCCAGCATGGGATGGTTCATGCAGAACTGCTTCATTTCCTTTTCCGTGAGGCTTGGATCAGAGGGCCGGATGAGCGCGGCGATGACGGATCCGCGTTTCGGATCAGGAATGCCGAACACGAGGCTCTCGGCCACCTTGGGATGCTCGTTCAGGATGGATTCCACCTGCACGGGATAGATGTTCTCGCCGGCTGATACGATCATGTCGTCCTTGCGGCCGATGATGGTGATGTAGGCGTGCTCGTCCCATGTCGCGAGGTCGCCCGTGTAGAGCCATCCGTTGTGGAACTTTTCTTCCGTGGTTTTGGGATTGTCGTAATAGGCGAAGGTGGACTTGTTGGGGGCGAAGATGACGACTTCGCCAACCGTTTCCTTGTCCATGGGCACGAGTTCGTCGGGGGACACGTGCTTCGTCGTGTCTACGCGCACCACGCGGACATCGTCATCGGTGCAGGCTCCGCCGGCATAGCCTGCCTTGTCCGGAAGGTCATAGGGCCTGAGGAAAACGTTCCAGAAGGTCTCCGTGGTTCCGTAGCCGTTGAAGATGTTCGGCGTAAGCACCTTCATGTAGCGCTTGCAGGGTTCCTTATCGAGAGGAGAGCCCATGAGTACGATACCGTGCAGGCTCGATATGTCGCGGGGATTGGTTTCCTGGATTCGGCAGAGCATGTCGATGACCGTGGGAGCGCCGATGAGGAAGGTGATGTGGTAGAGGCTTACGTACTGGAGCGCCAGGCGCGGCGTGAAGTCACGCAGGATGACCATGGTGCCGCCGATATAGAGGGTCGGGCATGGTCCGCCGGAATGCAGTCCTCCGCGGTGGAACCAGGGCGTGAGGTTCATGGTCACGTCTTTCGGTGAGAGCGGGAAGTGCATGATGACGTCATGGGCCGAGAGAACCTCGTTGATGTCATTGACCGGAACGGCCTTGGGCAGATTGGTCGTGCCCGAGGTGAAGAAACGCGTGGTCTCGTCGTAGATGCTCGGTTTGTCCTTACGCACGGGATTTTCGGGAGAGCCGTCCTTCACGAAGTCCCGGTAGGTCACAACACCTTCGGGGGCGTCCATCTCGTTGTTGAGATCAGCCATAATGATGATCTCGGGCCTGTGATGGACACTCCTGAGCGCCTCAGAGATGATTTTCTCGAATTCCGCGTCGTAGATGAGGGCCTTCGGTTTCGACTGGTCGATGAGCAGGGCGATTTCGCCGCCGGAGAGCCGGTAGTTGAGAGGCGCGTTGACGCAGCCGATCTTGTGTGTGGCGATATACGTGAAGACGAATTCGGCGGAATTCAGCAGGGCGTGCATGACCACGTCATCACTCGTGACGCCGCGCGCCATGAGCGATGAGGCCAGCCTGTTGGCTTCCTCATTGAGGGTTCTGTACGTCCAGGTGCGGTTTGTCAGAGGACAGATGAGAGCCGGCTCGTTCCCTCTGCGGAAAACATTGCGCATGAAACCATTCAGATAGGTGTATTCCGATTCGAAGGTTTCTTTGAAGCGTTCTACGTTGTAGGAATGTTGCAAGGTTATCTCCTGTGTGTTGAGTCTCTGACAACGACGAGGCTGGAATTCTGCCCGCCGAAGCCGAGGGAATTGGACATGGCGGCATGAATGCTGGCTTCGCGCGCCGTGTTGCCCACGATGTCCATGCTGCAACCAGGTTCAGGGGTTTCAAAATTGAGATTCGGAGGAAGGATCCCGGTCTGCAGGGCCTTGATGCAGGCGATGAGTTCGGTGAGTCCGCCCGCGCCCATCATGTGGCCCGTCGCTCCCTTGGTCGAGCTGACCGCCGGGGAACCGTCTCCCGTGCCGAAGATCTCCTGTATGGCACTGGCTTCGGCTGTGTCACCGAGCCGGGTGGCCGTGCCATGGGCGTTGATATAGCCGATGTCCGAGGGAGAGAGCCCCGCGCGCTTCAGGGCGAGCCTCATGCACTGCGCCGCTCCGATTCCGTCCGGGTCGGGCGCGGTCACGTGATAGGCGTCCTGGGTGTTCGCGTAGCCCGCGAGTTCTGCATAAATTTCAGCGCCGCGCGCTTTCGCGTGCTCCTCGGTCTCGAGGATAATGGCGCCGCCGCCCTCGCCGATGACGAAGCCGTCGTGTCCGATGTCGAAGGGCCGGCAGGCATGTTCCGGATCATCGTTACGGCGCGACAGGGCCTTGGCCTGGGCGAGGCTCGCTATGAAGATGGGAGAGATGATGGATTCGCCGCCGGTGCAGACCATGACATCGGCCTCGCCGCTTTTCATGATCATAGCCGCAGTCATGACGGCATCGCCGCCCGAGGAGCATGCCGTATTGAGCGTCATGCTGGGGCCGCGGAAGCCATACTCGATGGCAATGAGTCCGGCCGCCATGTTGCCGAGCACCATGGGTACGAAACGGGGCCCGACCTTGTGCATGGTTCCAGTGGAAATCCTGTCCTGAGTTTCGGCCACGAAAGCCATGCCGTCCATTGCCGAGCCCACAACCACGCCCGTGCGTTCGGGATCCGCGCCTTTGGCGAGTCCGGCGTCCGTCAGTGCCTCGGACGCGGCGGTGAAGGCGAACTGCGAGAACAGGGCCATATTGCGCGAGAGCGCGCGGGGGATGTGGTCGCCGGAATCGAAATCGCGGACCTCTCCGGCAATGCGCACGGGAAGATCCCTGGCGTCGAAGCGGGTGATGGGCCCGATGCCGCATCTGCCGCCGATGAGGTTCTGCCAGTAGGCGTCCACGCCGATGCCGAGAGGCGTGACCGCTCCCATTCCTGTGATGACCAGTTTTTTCTCTTCCATAATTTTATCGGTCTGCAGGAGCCAGGCATGCGTGCCGGGCCGGGCTGCCGCTAGGCCTTGCCGAGAGCCTGGCGGAGGTCTTCGATGATGTCGCCGGCGTCTTCGAGGCCCACGGAAAGGCGGACCAGGCCGGGAGTAATGCCGCACTCGACGAGCTGCTCGTCAGTGAGCTGACGGTGCGTCGAAGAGGCGGGATGCAGCACGCAGGTGCGGATGTCGGCCACGTGCACCTCGAGGGTGCACAGCCTGAGGCTGTCGATGAAACGCGCGCCCGCGTCACGGCCGCCCCTGAGGGAGAAGGAAATGACACCGGCACAGCCTTTGGGCAGGTATTTTTCTGCGAGGGCGTGATCCGGGCTCGAGGCGAGGCCGGGATAATTGACGAACTCGATCTTCGGATGGCCTTCCAGGAAGGCGGCCACCTGTTCGGCGTTGCGGCAGTGGCGGTCCATGCGCACGGGAAGGGTCTGCAGGCCCATGTTCAGATAGAAGGCGCCCTGCGGGGTCTGACAGCAGCCGAGGTCGCGCATGATCTGCACCCTGGCCTTGACGATAAAGGCGGCTTTGCCGAAGGCCTTCGTGTAGACGGTTCCGTGGTAGGAAGGATCGGGATCGGTGAATTCGGGGAATTTGCCTGAGGTCCAGTCGAATCTGCCGCTGTCGACAACAACGCCGCCCATCTGGACGGCCTGTCCCTCCATGTACTTGGTGGTGGAGTGGACGATGATGTCGGCCCCGTACTCAAAGGGACGGCAGAGATAGGGCGTGGCGAAGGTGTTGTCCACGATGAGCGGCACGCCGTGTTTGTGCGCGAGAGCCGCGAAGCGTTCGATGTCGAACACTGTGAGCGCGGGGTTGGCAATGGTTTCGCCGAAAACGGCCCTGGTTTCCGGGCGGAAGGCCTTCTCAATCTCTTCGTCAGAGGCGCGCTGATCCACGAAGGTCACGCTGATGCCGAAGCGCTTCAGCGTCACGCCGAGCAGGTTGAAAGTGCCGCCGTAAATGGAGGAGCTCGCTACGATGTGATCGCCGGCTTTGCAGATGGTGGCGACGGCGGTCAGCGCAGCTGCCTGGCCCGTGGAGGTGAGGAGTGCGCCGACGCCTCCCTCAAGGGCCGCGATTTTCTGCTCAACGGCGTCCATGGTGGGATTGCCGAGGCGCGTGTAGAAGAATCCGTTTTCCGTCAGGTCGAAGAGCTTGGCTACTTCGGCGGTGGACTCGTAGCGGAACGTGGTGGACTGGACAATGGGGAGGGCACAGGCCTCGCCGTTTTTAGGCTGGTATCCGGCGTGGATGCACTGGGATTCGAATTTCATGATTGACTCTTGCAATGTCGGCCTGTGTCTGCCCGGCAGGTCGTAATTCTCATGTGGGTATATCCCCGGAGGACGGAAAAACGGCGTTTCTGCTCTCCCGGGCTATGGAAAAGGAACGTGAACGGTACGGGCTTTTACCGTTTTAAGAATTCATTTTTGATTGACTTGCGGGGTTCCGTCAAGTTTTTTCAGTCTGTGGCGCGGCCTGCGTGTCAGCAGGAGCCGCAGTCGGACGGATCGCCGTGCAGCTTGTCCAGGGTGTGGGCGAGGGCCGGGAGCACGGCCTCGAGGTTCTCGATGACGGCGCGGCGGCTTCCTGGAAGGTTGATCACGAGGCTCTGTCCGATGACGCCGCAGACAGCGCGGCTGATGGCGGCCTTGGGTGTTTTTTCGAGACTGACCTGCATCATGGCCTGGGAAAAGCCGGGCAGGGTGTAGTCGAGGACGCGGGACGTGGCCTGCGGCGTGGTGTCTCTGGGGCCGACGCCGGTGCCGCCCGTGGTAATGATGAGATCATAGCCCTCATCGAGGGCGAGGCGTGTCAGAAGAGAGCGGAGCGCGTCCGGATCGTCAGGAAGAAGAAAGCCCTGGGCGCAGGCCAGCGTGAGCGCCCCCTTCACGAGCTCCTCGATGGCCGGACCGCTCTGATCCTCGCGCAGGCCGTTGAAGCCCTTGTCCGAAAGCGTGATCCGGGCGAGGGAGAGTCCGTTCTTCATGGCCGTCAGGGCCATTGTGCCCACGGGAAGATCCGTGCGGGCCGTGGCCAGGGGGCAGAAGAGAGCCTGGTTTCCCTGTCTTGAAGGCAGCCAGACGTGTCCGGTGATGCGCAGATGCTCCGTGCCGGACTCGTCATAGAGACCGGTGCCCACGGGGAGAACAGGGAGAGCGGCGGGAGGACAGGGCTGGCCCTTCCTTCCGGAAACAACCAGATGGGCCGTACACCCGGCGGGGGCGCCCACAGCCAGGGGAAGGGTGGTGCCTGCGGGACAGGCCTGAAGTTTGACGGTAAACATGGCGGAATCTATCTTTTTTTGTGTGGGAAGGGAAACCTTTTGCAAAACAGGCCTCGGCAGAGGCGGCTGGGCTTCCCGGGAGAGGAAAAACAGCGGAAGGGTACTTCTTTCGGGCGGGAAAATCTACCACGGGGCTGGCAGGCCTGAAAAACAGAAAGGGGGGAAGGTTTGCACCTTCCCCCCTGGTTTCAGCGTATTGCCCTTAAGGAGGCGGAGCGGACGGACTCCCTGCAGGGAGCGGAACCCGTCTGCCTTTCAGGATTAAAGAGCCTGCTTGTAGATGGCGGCGACAGCGGCGTCGGTCATCTTGCGCGGGTTGGTGAGGCCGCAGGCGTCCTTCTGGGCGTTGGCGGTCATGATCGGGATGTCTTCTTCCTTCACTTCCACGCCATGGAGCTTGCCGCAGGCCTTGAGGCCGGCCGGGATGCCCACATCCTCGGAGAGGAGGCGGATAGCCTTGATGGCGAGCTTGGAAGCTTCGTCAGCGGTCTTGCCGGCAGGATTCTCACCGAGGAGCTCGGCGATTTTGCCGAAGCGGCGGCGGGAAGCGATGCGGTTGTATTCCTCGACGTAGGGGAGAAGGATGGCGTTGCATTCGCCGTGGGGCAGGTTGTAGAAGCCGCCGAGCTGGTGGGCCATGGCGTGCACGTGGCCGAGGCTGGCGTTGTTGAAGGCCATGCCGGCGAGGTATTCGGCGTAGCACATGCCTTCACGGGCTTCCTTGTCGGAGCCGTCGGCGACGGCGCGGCGGAGGTAACGGTTGATGTATTCCATGGCCTTTTCAGCGCAGGCGTCGGTCATGGGGGTGGCGGCGGTGGAAACATAGGCTTCCACGGCGTGGGTCAGGGCGTCCATGCCGGTGGCGGCGGTGAGTGAAGGCGGCATGCCCATCATGAGGACGGGGTCGTCAATGGCGACGCTGGGGGTGCAGCGCCAGTCGATGATGGCCATCTTCACCTTGCGGGCGGTGTCGGTGATGATGCAGAAACGGGTCATTTCAGAGCCCGTGCCGGCAGTGGTGTTGACGGCAACGTAGGGCGGGAAGGGCTTGTTGGATTTGTCAACGCCTTCGTAGTCCTGGATGCGGCCGCCGTTGCCGGCCACGAAGCCAACGCCCTTGGCGCAGTCATGAGAGGAACCGCCGCCGATGGAGATAAGGCTGTCGCACTTGTTGTCGAGGTAAACCTTGGTGGCGTCCTCAACGTTCTTGTCGGTGGGGTTCGGGACGGCGCCGTCAAACACGGTGTAGGCGACCTTGGCAGCGTCAAGGATGTCGGTGATCTGCTTCAGGATGCCGCAGGCCACGATACCTTTATCGGTAACCACCAGGGGATGCTTGCCACCGAGAGCCTTCAGACGGTTGGGGATTTCCTTCGAGCAGTGCTGGCCAACGAGGGTGACGTTGGGAATGAAGAAGGAAGTAATCTGTCCCATATGCATGCTTTTCAGTTCGGAACTCATAACAAACTCCTCTTTTTAGAAAGTGCGGAAAACATTCCTGGTTTCCTTTAATTATGCTGACGCTTCCGCGATACAGCTATTAAACGGAACCGTTTTCCCTAATGATTACTTTGTATGTACTCCATGCAGAAAATTATGGCAACATATTTTTCAAAAAAATAGGGTTGTTTTTGAAAAAAAATTCCTGCTCGCAAATGCACTTTTGGAGAATCATGCTGCCAGGATGGCAATACAAAATATATAAATCACGCCGCGCGCATCAATTTGTATCGTGATACTTGATGGAATGAACTATTTTTCACAAATACAAATTAATTTTTTCACAGCTCTCCTCATCCTTCCCTGAAGAAAGCCGGGGCAACACAAAAGATGCCTGGTGTGATTTCAGATCACTCTGGGCGCCCGGAAGAAAATTTCGGGAGATGATGACAAAAGCGGTCCGCCGTAGCTTTTGCGGGACGCAGCAGGCTGTCTTCAGATGGAAAGACGCCCTGAAGGACCTGTGCGGTGGCATTCTCACCATGGCTGACAGCGTACTCTTTTCCGGCATAATCCCTGGCAGTTGCCAGATCTTTACTCCATGAAGGTAAGAGAGGCCTCAGCGGAAGGAACGACAAAAAAACTCACAGCTGAAAAATCTATTCATATCCGTCCTGCCAGCATCGTAAACCGCGGCGGATTCGGTCATTTCGGAGTGAATACTGCCGAATCCGGACGTAACGGCACCGGCTGCGTATTTATCATGGCAGGACGAAAAAAGCGCGTGCTGCCTGCAGGGAGGAATTCTGCGCAGACGCAGAATTCTATAAGGCATTGAAAAAATTCGTTAAAGTTTTCCACAGGAACAATCAAATCATATCCCGGAGATTGTGGAAACGGATCCGGCGGGCATCAGAAGCTTTGGAAGCGGACTGGCTCTTTCCGTTCTGTTTTACCGATACCCCGGGCAGAAAAGATCGAATGGAAATACAAATGTTTTTTTGAAGGAGAGTTTTCTGAAGGAAACCAATTTTTCGGGTGTCACCTATCATGACTTATACTGGAAGATCGAGTACTGAATAAACAATAGGGTGGGAAAGGTTTCCGGACAGAAGACGGCACAGGAATGCTTCGATGAAGAACTCCGCAACTCTGCCTGGGATGTTGATTTTGGAATGAAAATTCACCAGACAAGGGATAAAGTAGCTATGCAGAAAATTGACAAAACAGACACGCTCAAAACAATTCTGAATGGTCGAAAGTACACCGTTGATTATTTCCAGCGGGAATACAGATGGGGACGAAAGCAGATTGAGCAGATGCTTGCTGACTTTCAGAGTACTTTTGAGGAGTTCCATGATCCGAATGACACTCCAAAAGAAGTCAAGAAATATGGTTTCTATTATATGGGGTGCATCATCTGTACGGGTGGGTCGGTGAAAAAAATCATCGATGGGCAGCAGCGCCTCACTTCATTAACGTTGCTGTTGATTTACCTCAATATACTGCAGAAGAAAACTTTCACGAATGAGGATGATCGTGTTTCGCTGGATGAAATGATCTACTCGAAAGCATTCGGCGAGAAGAGTTTCAATATTGATGTAGACAACAGGGGCAGCTGTATGAAGGCCCTGCTGAAAGAGGACAAGAACTATAAGCCTGAGAACGAAAGCACACGGAACATGCTTGAACGGTATCAGGATATCGAGGAGCTGTTCCCGGACGACCTGAAAGAAGAAGCGCTTCCTTGCTTCATTACCTGGCTCATCGAGAAAGTGCTTCTCCTGGAAATCGACACACCGTCTGATGACGAAGCTCATACGATTTTTTTAACCATGAACGATCGTGGGCTGAGCCTCAACAGCGCAGAGATGATGAAGGCCTATGTCATTCAGCAGGTGGCCGAAGGGGATCGTATTGAAGTCAACCACAAGTGGCAGGAGAACATCAACTCTATCAAACGCGCATCAGCGTATGACACGAGCGGATTGGTCAATACGCAGGATGTTGAGTTCATATCCACCTGGCTGCGTGCGAAGTACGCAAATTCCATGCGGGATAATAAGCGTGGCGCCAAAGACGGAGATTACGAACTCCTCGGCGATAAATTCCATACCTGGGTCCTCAATAACGCAAGATCTCAGATGAATCTTACAAAGCCGCAAGATTACAAGGATTTTGTACTCACCGAGATGACGCGCGTAACCGACATCTATCTTCGGATGAAGAAATACGGCAGCAAGCTCACAGAAGGCTACGAAGAGGTTTTTTATAATGCAAATCGTGATCTGACATACCAGACCATGCTCGCCATCGCAGCCATCAGGAATGACGATCCAGAGGACGTCGTGGGGAAGAAAATCCGGATGACGGCGAAATTCGTAGACGACTTCGCTACCATCCGGATTGTGAACTTCAGGAAAGTCAACTGGAACACGAACAAATCCATGTTGTTCCGCGTGATGCAGGACATCCGGAATATGGACTGTAAGACAATAGGAATGATTTATGTGCGCGAGCTCCGAAGCATGGGTGTCACGGTCGAGGGTATCACCAAGTTCAGTCGGAACCAGTTCTCCGGCCGGTACATGCTGCACATCCTTGCCCGATTCACTTCATACGTTAATGTTCTGATGGGTAATCCGTCCCTTTTTGAGGAGTACGTGGCTCGCAAACGCCGGGGTAACTCTTATGACATCGAGCACATCCTCCCTAACAAATTTGAAGATTACAAGGACAGCTTCACGGATCGCGATGACTTTGAATCCTCCAGAAACCAAATCGGCAACCTGCTCCTTCTCACAAACGACAAGAACCGGAGCTACAAGGATATGAAGTATTCCGATAAGGTTCAGAGATATGCCGGGGACAATATACTCGCACAGGCTTTGAATGGCACAGCGTATAAGAACAACCCAAAATTCCTCAATGTGGTGGCAGAGAAATACGGCTTTCAGCCTATCCCTGTCTTTGGCAGGCAGAGCATAGCCGACCGTGCCGAGATCTATATGAGAATGGCGAGAGACATCTGGAATCCTGATGATATCAAGAAAATCGCCGGCGACTGGAAGGACGATGAAGAAAAAGCCCCCTTCAAAAATGAGAAGGGGCAAGAGTTCACTGTAGGCTATGCGGACCGGAGCTGGGCGGACGCGCTGAAGTACGGATTCCTGTCCGCGAATATTGGCAGCGGTAGCGGAGAGTCAATCTACAGAGTGCAGGTCGGCGATACCGTCTATTGCTATATCGCCGGAGCCGGATTCGTCGGGATAGGCGAATGCACATCCACTGCCGTACCGATGAAGGACTTCAAAGTGATGGTGGACGGGCTGTCAACTCCTGTATCTGATGCGCCGTGGGAATCCGAGGAGTCAAAGCGAAATCTCGACCCTGACAGGGAAGTTTTTATTGGCATCGCGTGGAGGAAGTCCGTATCCGATCTGGCGGAAGCCTTCTGGGAGAAAGGTATGACAGTGGTGCCACTCGTGGCGTATACGCTCAATGACAAGACAACCTATCAGAAAGTCAGAGAGCATTTTGGATATGAAAAAAGTCCGGATTAGTGTGTAAAGGCCTTTCGGACAGCAACGGGTGATGGACGCCTGGGCGGCCATCACCCGTTGCTGTCCGTGCGCAGTTTTGAGCAGGGGCTTTATGACTTCGGGCGTTATGAATTCCTTTAAAATTTTGGGACTGAAAAGAGTTCTGCCTGATTATCTCTAATGACTTCCTTCAATCTGGACTGTCTCCATTGTCCTTACTGGCGCTCTTCATGGGGGAATAAGCCGCTCACGCTGGAACGGCGAATCCCCTTCCGTTTTGATTGGATGTCCTGCAGGACCGCCTGAATTCCGCTGAAAGCGGCATCACAGAACCTTCTCCAGACAGAATATGACTGACTCAGTGATATTTTTGTAGCCGGAGAGAATCTTTCTGTTCATGAATGCGCACGCCGTTACGGCTGTCTGTGCATCCCTCTGTACGCTCATGGCGCTTTGCTTCAGTCTGTGCTGAAGACTCCCTGTCGGAAATGGCATTAATCCCCTTTGGGAGGGCAGACAGAAGCTTTCGTTTTTTAGCTTACTGGGAGGGAATATCCCGTATAGGCAATCGTCAGGGGATGGTCCTCGGGGGAAAGGCGGCACAGGGCTGCTTTAGTGAAGCCCTGTGCATCTCCGTCTAAGATCCTGCATTTGGAATAAAAATTCACCAGTTCACCAGGCAGACGGCGGAAGATACTTTTTCCTGACCTACATAAAAAAGTGCTGTCTGTTGAAAAAAGAGAAGGGGGTGAAAATCCATTTTCAGGATTTCCACCCCCTTTATATTGGCTAGATTACTTTTTGCGGATTAAAGAGCCTGCTTGTAGATGGCGGCGACGGCGGCGTCGGTCATCTTGCGCGGGTTGGTGAGGCCGCAGGCGTCCTTCTGGGCGTTGGCGGTCATGATCGGGATGTCTTCTTCCTTCACTTCCACGCCATGGAGCTTGCCGCAGGCCTTGAGGCCGGCCGGGATGCCCACATCCTCGGAGAGGAGGCGGATAGCCTTGATGGCGAGCTTGGAAGCTTCGTCAGCGGTCTTGCCGGCAGGATTCTCACCGAGGAGCTCGGCGATTTTGCCGAAGCGGCGGCGGGAAGCGATGCGGTTGTATTCCTCGACGTAGGGGAGAAGGATGGCGTTGCATTCGCCGTGGGGCAGGTTGTAGAAGCCGCCGAGCTGGTGGGCCATGGCGTGCACGTGGCCGAGGCTGGCGTTGTTGAAGGCCATGCCGGCGAGGTATTCGGCGTAGCACATGCCTTCACGGGCTTCCTTGTCGGAGCCGTCGGCGACGGCGCGGCGGAGGTAACGGTTGATGTATTCCATGGCCTTTTCAGCGCAGGCGTCGGTCATGGGGGTGGCGGCGGTGGAAACATAGGCTTCCACGGCGTGGGTCAGGGCGTCCATGCCGGTGGCGGCGGTGAGTGAAGGCGGCATGCCCATCATGAGGACGGGGTCGTCAATGGCGACGCTGGGGGTGCAGCGCCAGTCGATGATGGCCATCTTCACCTTGCGGGCGGTGTCGGTGATGATGCAGAAACGGGTCATTTCAGAGCCCGTGCCGGCAGTGGTGTTGACGGCAACGTAGGGCGGGAAGGGCTTGTTGGATTTGTCAACGCCTTCGTAGTCCTGGATGCGGCCGCCGTTGCCGGCCACGAAGCCAACGCCCTTGGCGCAGTCATGAGAGGAACCGCCGCCGATGGAGATAAGGCTGTCGCACTTGTTGTCGAGGTAAACCTTGGTGGCGTCCTCAACGTTCTTGTCGGTGGGGTTCGGGACGGCGCCGTCAAACACGGTGTAGGCGACCTTGGCAGCGTCAAGGATGTCGGTGATCTGCTTCAGGATGCCGCAGGCCACGATACCTTTATCGGTAACCACCAGGGGATGCTTGCCACCGAGAGCCTTCAGACGGTTGGGGATTTCCTTCGAGCAGTGCTGGCCAACGAGGGTGACGTTGGGAATGAAGAAGGAAGTAACCTGACCCATGTGCATGCTTTTCAGTTCGGAACTCATCCCATCTCTCCTGTAATTTATTATAAGTTACAGATTTCACATACGCACATTTTACATGCTTGTGCCTAAAATAACAGTCATACTGTATTCGGACTGCATGCAAAGCGTGCGGACATAAGCCTTTTCAGATTTAAGAACAACATACACGCTTCTGAAAATTGTGGCAATAAAAATTTGAAAAAAAGTGAGAAAAATTTTCGGAAGACGCGTCAGGCAAGGCTCTGAGTACGATCCGGAGGCGGTAAAAAAGGGTGACAGACAGAAAACGTCCCCTTCTATTCCTTATAAAAGTACTTCCGGCACCGGCGATAATTCCCGCGGCCTGCCGCCAGACACCCGCGCTGCGCCGGAAGGGCAATAATATGAGAAAGACAGGAGAGCCATCTCTTTCATGTCCCGTCCCGTCGGAAGGGCCTCCGGGGTTTCTCCGATGCCTGTCTCTGAGCCTGCTGCCGGGTTCCGTGGATTAAGGAGATCCATAAAAAAGTGCCTCCCGCGCTTCATGGGGAGGCGCCGTGTTTTCTCCCGGGGAGGGAGACTTCTTCCCCGGTCCTTTTTCCTGAGCCTGATACCCTGCCTGGCGGGGAAGGGCGCGGTCGTCCGCCTTCTTCCTGTGCTGTATTTTCCCGGATCCTGGGAAAGGCACAAAAAAAGGGAGGCAGGCAAAAAACCTGTCTCCCTGGTCTGTTCTTCGTCAGACGTTTTATTCGGCCTTGGCCTTGGGGGCTTCTTCCGGCTGACCTTCCGGAACATTTTTCTTACGTGTCCAGAGGCGCATGTCATTCATTTTCTTTCTGCGTACGCGGATAAGCGATTTGCAGGCCAGAGGCGTATTCTTCTTGAATCCGTATTTTTCCTTGTAGGTTCTGGCATCAAGGCCGTGCGTGCGCAGATGACGGATGGTGAGCACGCGGAATGATCTGCCGCATTCAAGGCATATAATGGAATTTTCCTTGATTGACCGCTTGGAATCACAGGCCGGAGCGGTATTTTCCCCACTCTCGAAATCTTCCTCTTCAGGTTCACTCTCGAGAATTGTTCTGATGCCTTTTGCAATTTCAGCCGCATAGGCCGCTACTTCGGAAGCAGACATCGGCCTTACGCCAGCCTGTGCGCGGGTGATGTTCAGCGCCTGCTGCATTATATCGTCCATATTCATCCTCATCCACCTCCAAGACGTTATTGTATCTTTGTTGTTGAATAATTTGCAAAACAACTAAAGTCAATATCATTTTTTAACCGAAAACATCTTTATTGAGCAGTCGAACAAAATTACAGAACGTGACAGAAAATGGCGCGTCAAAATTGCTACTTTCCTTGACGGCAGCGCTCACATCCCGTGCAGGCCTGTCCGGCATATGTTTGTAATGCCAGTTCATGTGGGTTTTGTATGAATATTCTCATCGTAAAAAAGGAATTTTTTCCCAGAGCGAAAAGATTACTTACTCTGATTTCCTTGCGGATTTTACTTTGTCCGTCTCAGCACTGAATGCAATATATCGGTATATCCAGAGACTTGGGACAGAAGAGTCTTCAGGCTGTCTTTTGCAGACTTTGAAAAGACCTGGGCGCTGTCTTTCCGGAAGGCAGACCGGTGTTTTCCTTTTTTTCATCCGCCGGAAGCCCGGCGCGGGTGGCTGACAAAAAACTTCAGGCTGTCTTATGCCTTTTTTTAAGAATCCGCAGAGGCGGTTTTTCCGGGAAATAAAGGTTTTTCCATCATGCAGGCTGAATATCCCCTGTCTGCGGCCGGCAGGGGGAAGCAGGGCCGCCGCGTCCTTTCCAGCCATACAGAACCACTCCTTTCGGAACCGGAACTGTGTTCACCTGCCCAGGGCTGATTAGCCGGACCCGGGGCACGCAGGGGAAAGGGGAATTCCTCTTATGCTTTTCCCGCCCCCTGCCTGATGTGACTTCTGTCACACAGACGCAAAAAACCGCCATTCTCTCCGGTATCCTGAAAGGCACGGGGAGAATGGCGGTCTGTGAGAGGGGGAGACGGCAGCGGCTGCCGTTTCCCCTGAAGGTTTTTTCTCAGAGGAGGTCGTAACTGCGTCCTTTGGCGCAGAGCGGGCACTTGTCCCCGAACATGGCGGGATAGGCTTCGCCGCAGACAGGGCAGACAGCGATGGGGCCCTTGCTTTTGTGCTTCAGGGCCTCTTCTTTCATACGTATGGGCCTCACGCTTATCATTTCGGCTCCGTGCTCGAGGATTTCCCGTCTCAGGGCTTTGTCGTCCTGTTCCTGCTTCGTTTTGAGCTTGAGGAACCAGTTCCAGGTCTCGGGGAAATTCTTCAGCTTTTTCAGATCGATGGCGGCCCTGAAGCCTTCGCCCGTGTATTTGTCGTACAGCACCACGGCGTAGAGACCGTAGTCATGAACCTGAAGCCAGCCGTTGCCGAAAGTGCAGGGAGTGAGAATCTGGACGGCGTCAGGCAGGCACTGCCGGCTTTCTGAAATGACGTCAAAGAGACACCCTTCCGGGAGTCCGGCCCGCGCGGCCTCCACCAGAAAACCGCCCAGCATGACGCCGGGAGCGGCGTGTCCGTGAAAAGCGAGCACCTTCGCCATGAATTCTTCTTCGGTCAGCTTGCCAATCATATTTGTCTCCTGTGAAGAGGGCGGCCGGGAGGGCCTGGGTCCCCGCTGCCGTCACGTGTCCGTGGAATGCATACCTATACCGCGCGGCTCCGGTTTTGGGAAAGAAAAAAATCCCCCTGTTCAGGAAGTATCAGTTGGGGTATAAAAAAACAAAAAAAGGGCTGCCGCGTTTCGCGCCCAGCCGGTACCGCCGTGACGGCGGACAGGAGGAATGAAGCATGCGGGTTGTATCCGTGAATATAAGTGAAAAAAAGGGCATGCGCAAAGTAAGCAGGCCTGAGGCCGTTCTGAAGACCAACTGGGGCATCGAGGGAGACTCCCATGCCGATGGCAGCCACCGCCAGCTGAGCCTCCTCGGCATCGAGGACATCGATTACATGCGCAGCATGGGCGCCGACGTGAAGCCTGGCGATTTCGCCGAAAATATCACCACCGAGGGCGTCGAGCTCTCCACATATCCCATCGGTACCCATTTCCGCATCGGGGAGGATATCCTCCTTGAACTTACCCAGATCGGAAAGGAATGCCATTCCGGGTGTGAGATCCGCCGCCTCGTGGGCACGTGCATCATGCCCAAGAAGGGCGTCTTCTGCCGAATCCTTAAAGGAGGCACAGTGAAGCCCGGCGATCCTTTTTTTGTCGTGAATGAAAAGGCCGGGCAGTAATCAGTATCCCTTTTTTGTGCTGTGGCGGAGGGCGTTTCCCCTGATGGGAAAACGCCCTCCGTTTTTTTGTTTTATTCCGGATTGTTGGAGCATAACACCGGGAATTTGGGGTCAGACTGTGAGTCCGTACGCGGCCTTTACGTGCACGATTGCTAAATAAATCGTGAGTGAATTGCGGCACACGGTTTTCATGATATACGTGAGAAGAGATAATTTTTTTGTCTGAGGTTTCTCCATGTTCTGGAATCTTCCCGCGCCGCCGTGGTTTCCCATCTATCTGTCCCTCAAGGTCGCCGGTCTGGCCACGCTCATGGCCCTTATCACCGGCGTGGCCGTGGCCAGATACCAGATGCGCAAGAAGACCATGCGGTCCAAGGTTCTGGACGCCCTGTGCACCCTGCCCATGATTCTTCCGCCCACCGTTCTCGGCTACTATCTCATTCTGATCATCGGCCGGCGCGGCGTGCTCGGCCACTGGCTCCAGGAAATGGGCATTCAGCTGATTTTTACCTGGCAGGGCGCCGTTGTGGCGGCGACCGTTGTCGTCTTCCCTCTCATCTACAAGTCGGCGCGCGCGGCCCTCGAGTCCGTGGATCCGCGCTTTGAGGCCGCGGCCCGCACTCTGGGTGCGGGAGAAGGCAAGATATTCTTTTCGGTGACGCTCCCTCTCGCCTGGCGCGGGATCCTGGCCGGCAGCATGCTGGCTTTCGCCCGCGGCATGGGCGAGTTCGGCGCCACGCTTATGATCGCCGGCAACATTCCGGGCAAGACGCAGACGCTCTCCCTGGCCATTTACGACGCGTTCCAGGCCGGGGATGACGACAAGGCCATGTCCCTCGTCCTTCTGACGTCCGTCATCTGCCTTTCCATTCTTATCGGAGCAGACTCCTTCCTCTCGTCCCGCATCGGCCGCGGGGGCAGGAAGAAAAAGAAACAGCAGGCCGCGGCTGGGGAGAGTGCGTGATGATCAGCGTGCATATCAGAAAGGAACTGCACAGTTTTCATGGCGATTTTTCGCTGGCTGCCGATTTCGATTCCAGCGCCAGGCATATGGTGCTCTTCGGCGCGTCCGGTTCAGGCAAGACGCTGACCCTGCAGGCCATCGCCGGCCTCATCAACCCTGACTCCGGGCATATCAGCGTTGACGGCGATGTTCTCTATGACAGCGCGAAGCGGATCTGCCGTCCCGCCAGAACCCGCCACGTGGGCTACCTTCTGCAGGACTACGCCCTCTTTCCCCACCTTTCGGCGCTGGGCAACGTGGGCTTCTCCCTTTCCGGTCCTTTCGGCCATCTTTCCGCCGCCAGCCGCGCCAGGGCTCACGAGCTCCTCGCCCGCTTCGAGGTGGATCATCTGTCAGACCGCCTGCCCTCTGAAATGTCCGGCGGCCAGAAGCAGAGGGTCGCGCTCGCCAGGGCCCTCGCCGCGCAGCCGAAGGTGCTTCTCCTGGACGAACCCTTTTCAGCCCTGGACCCGCTCCTGCGCGTGCGCATGCGCCAGGAGATCCGGCAGCTTCTCGATGAGTGGAACATCCCCGTCGTGATCATCACCCACGATCCCGATGATGTGGAGGCTTTCGCGGAAACGCTGGTTGTCTACTCCGGAGGCAGAACCGTGAAATGTGTCGACTATACCCCGTACAGGGAGAAGGGAACGGATCCGAGATCCTTCCTCCTGCCCCTGGTCCGGGGAGTGGAAAACGTTGCCCGCGCCAGCGCCTGAGCGGATGGCCTTCCGGCCGTTCCGCCTATTCCTCGGGCAGGGTGAGCACCGCGGAGAACGGGCTGAAGAACACGCTGGCCTGATCCCCTTCGGAGAGGCCGAGTTCATCGAGCTCTTCCGTGGGCAGGATGGAGCAGAGCGCCGTGCCGTCGGAAATATCGACAACAGCGGAGCTCTCCACATCGCCGCGGTTGATGCCGGAGATTTTTCCCGTGAAACAGTTGGTCCTGTCCGCGATCCCGCCTTCCCTGGCGAGCATGACGTACGGGGCCTTGATGGTCGCGCTGATGAGCATGCCTTCCCTGATTCCGAGGCGCTGGGCGCTTTCCACTGTGATGAGGGTGTGCACCTTCAGGTTCCCGAGCGTGGTGAGCTCCACCATGACGGAGACTGTGCCCGTCACCACCCTGGTGATGGTGCCTGTAAACGCGTTGCGGGCAGACGTGCGCTTCAGGGTTTCCTGACGCAGATGGTTGTGCACGATGCGCCGCGCGTCCTCGTCGGAGAAGCTGATGAAGCCCGCCGCCTGCACGGGGGAACGCTGGCCCAGAAATTTCTGAACGATGTTGAGGGGGATATTGTTGTGCAGAAGCTCCCGCCCGCGCGAATGACGGATGACCTGGGGCCCGACCAGGGCCTTGTCCAGTCCGCAGACAGTGGAGAAGGCGTAGAACTTCTTGCGCACATAGCCCTGGTCGAGGTGGGTGATGACACCCCTGAGACCGAACATGTACGGAGCGTTCACGATATCGCGGATCTTCTGCATGGCCCTGTCCGGAACCTGGACTTCCCGTTCCCTGACACCCGTGATCCGGATGGTGCAGGTGGAGTAGTCAAGATCTTTGAGGTCATTCAGGGCCAGGGCTTCGCTGAGCCGGAGGGCGCCGTAGCGGATAAGCAGAAAGACGAGGTGCAGGCGCTGCCTGCTGCGTTTCTGCGAATCGGAGCGGGGGGCGTCTGTCCATTCCTGCCAGGCGGCAGTCAGTTTCTTCAGCTCTTCGCTCGTCAGTTGCTTCATGGGAAATCGTCCTGTCTCTGTAAAAATTCCGCCCGCCCGGGAAGCGCCTTCTCCCGCCGCGGCACAGGCGTGTTTCCTTTCATACCATTTTTTGCTTCCGGCGTATACGTCCGCCGGGAGCGGCGGTTCCGGCCGGACCGTTTTTATCAGTAAGGAGGATTTATGAACATTTCCCGCAAGGTTTCCTGTCTGCTTCTTTCCGGCGCTCTTCTCTTCGCCGGCTTTTCTGCCACGGCTCAGGCTGCCGAGCTTCTTGTCTCCGGTGCCGCCAGCCTTACCAACGCCTTCAATGAAATGAAGGACGCGTTCCAGAAGAAATACCCTGACGTTAAGGTGAACACCAACTACGCCGCTTCCAATCCGCTCCTCAAGCAGATGGAAACCGGCGCCCCCGTGGACGTCTTCGCTTCCGCTGACCAGATGACCATGGACAAGGCCGCCGCCGACAGGCTCGTTGACCCCGCCACCCGCAAGGACTTCGCCCTCAATGATCTTGTGCTCATCGTTCCCGCCGACAGCAAGGCCGGCGTAAAGGACGTGCAGAGCCTCACCGGCGACTCCGTGAAGAAGATCGCCATTGGCAATCCTGATTCCGTTCCTGCCGGCCGTTACGCCAAGGATTCCCTGAACAGCGTCAAGCTCTGGGAAAAGCTGCAGCCCAAGTACATCCTGGCCAATTCCGTGCGCCAGGCTCTGGACTATGTCTCCCGCGGTGAGGTCGATGCCGGCTTCGTGTACCGCACTGACGCCCTCAAGGCCGGGGACAAGGTGAAGATCATCTGCAATGTGGAAGGCCATGCCCCTGTTCTTTACCCCATCGCCGTTGGCAACACCGGCAAGAACCATGCTGACGGCAAGAAGTTCATCGACTTCGTCGTGAGCAAGGAAGGCCAGGACATCCTGCACAAGTATGGCTTCAGCCCCGTGAAGAAGTAACGGACGGCTGCAGAGTTTCGGATTTCGGGGTCTCCTTTCCCGTTCTGCGGGGAAGGAGACCCTTCTGTTTTTTGGGATCCTCCCGGACAATACCGCTGGGATAGACAGTCCGTCCTCCATCGCTTTGCAGCGCTCCCACGGCCTGCGGAATCCGGGCAGCCCCGCCGGACGGCGGGCGGGTATTCCCTGGCCCGCTGATTAGAGGGGCTGCACGGCTGCTGTCATTCCCTCCGGTGCCGTGGAAAGAGCCCGGAGAATCCGGCGGCAGTCCGCGCCAGCGCCCGTTCCCTCTGCCGGGCCAGGCGGATTATCCCTGTTGTGCCGCTTTTCTTTCATGGACAGGGAACACGCTTTGCATTAATGGTAGAGTTTCATAACATTCCAGATTCCCTTCGTACCCGGCGGACTGAACCGGCGGGAAAAGGGTGAAATCGGGACAACTTTGTAGAGGGAGGCGGCGCTCACGGAAAGGACCGGTACTGGTTCACGCCGGGGAGCGGCGGCGGAAGAAATCATGAAAGTGTACGAAAAATCACATAAGCTTGATCATGTGTGCTATGATATTCGCGGCCCGATCATGGAAGAAGCCAACAGAATGATCGCCGGCGGCGAAGATGTCCTGAAACTCAACATCGGCAACCCCGCCTATTTCGGCTTCAGGACGCCCGAGGTGCTTCTCGACTATATGGCCGACAAGCTTCCCGACACGGAGGGCTACTCGGATTCCCACGGCCTGGTGAGCGCCCGCGAGGCTATCTGCGAGTACTGCCGGGAGAAGGGCATTCCCAACGTGGGCATCAACGATGTCTTCACCGGCAACGGCGTGAGCGAGCTCATCACGCTTTCCATGCAGGGCCTGCTCGACAACGGTGACGAGGTGCTCGTCCCCACGCCCGATTATCCCCTCTGGACCGCTTCCGTGACCCTCGCCGGCGGAAAGGCCGTGCATTACATCTGCGACGAGCAGTCGAACTGGTACCCGGACATCGAGGACATGCGCAGGAAGGTGACGGACAAAACCAAGGGCATTGTCGTCATCAACCCCAATAACCCCACAGGCACCGCCATCCGCACAGCGGAAATGCGTGAGATTCTGGCGCACTGCAAAAAAATCGGTGCCTCTGTCATGATTGATGAAACCTATATCGAATTTTCCGATATCCTGCCCGAAATCTGCTCCATCCCTCTGGTGAAGGAGTTTGATAATCTGTTTGTCATCCGCGGCACCTCCAAGTTCTTTGCCGCCCCCGGCATCCGTCTGGGCTATGGTATTTCCTCCAATCAGGCATTTCTGGATCGCTTCAAAACGAACACAAACCCTTGGAGCGTAAACAGCCTTGCGGATTTTATCGGTCAGCATATCTTTACGGATTTCGAGTTCCATAAGAAAACACAGGCCCTCGTTTCCTCCGAAAGAAGAAAAGCCTTCGCAAAGCTTTCCACATGGAAAAATATCAAGGCATATCCCTCCGAAGCGAACTTCATTCTGCTGAAGCTGAAAACAGACCGCATCACCGCGCATGAACTATTTGAAAAATGTATTCAGAAAAAAATGCTCATCCGCGATGCGTCCTCCTTCACCTTCCTGGATGAAAGCTATCTGCGCTTCTGTATTCTCTCCCCTGAGCATAATGCCGCCCTTCTGGCAGAGCTCAAAAAATGGGTCGAAGCGTAAGTTGAAAACGGGGTTTCCGGCAGCACCGTAAAAAATTGCTATCGTAAACCTTTCGTTCCCTGCGCATATTATCTCAGAACAACTCTCATTCTGAGGTGATTTTTATGACAGAATCCATCAGCCGCAAAGAACTTTGCGGCTATTTATCTCTTTTGCGCAGACAGCTTGCAGGGCAGTCTCTGTTCCCTGCCCCGAATGTGATTTTCCTCAACAGCCGTGCGCTCTATCATCATCTGGCAAGGCAGACCTGCGGCGGCATAACCGTTGGAGAAATTCTTCAGAAAATAGAAACCTGTATCCCCCTTGCCGTAACGGAGGAAAGCTTTTCGCTCTTTCTCTCCGTCTGCAAGGAGCCAAAGGCAGAGCGCACGCGCAGCTTTCTGGAAAGCAGTAAGGCTGATTTCCTCCTGCTGATTCATCAGACAGCAGAAAATGAACCCCAATGGTGCGCCTTAACCGCTCTCTGCGAAAAATTACGGCAACGAAATCTCCGAACTTGAAAGGCGGCTTTTATGGAAGAAAGACCCTACCGCAGCTTAAATGAATATTATCGCAGCATCTTCGGGCGCAAAGCGGCGAAAATCTCTCTGGATGGCGGCTTTACCTGCCCCAATCGGGATGGCACCTGCGGCACAAGGGGCTGTCTGTTCTGCAGTGCCGGCGGCAGTGGAGATTTTGCGGAAAATGCCGCGCTTTCCATCACAGAGCAGATTGCAAAAGGCAAGGCAGACCCCGCCGCATTTATGGAGGGTATCGAGGATATGGCGCGGGAACTGGTAAA
>ERZ772991.1293-NODE-1293-length-23233-cov-3.871689_pt1 | contig 23233 bp, 20 predicted proteins | sample MGYA00511128_ERZ772991 | MGnify/ENA primary metagenome ERZ772991 (study PRJEB29015, sample SAMEA2737655) | human gut metagenome | biome: human gut; feature: human-associated habitat; material: faeces | place: China | collected 2012 ... | reverse complement strand
TGCACGTGGCGCATATCCCACTCGTTGTTCACAACGAAGGTCGGCGAAATGAGCCCGATGCCCAGCACGGCGATGAGCACGAAAATGACCGCGCGCAGCGCCGTGCGGGTCCTGGAGATGCGTCCGCTTCCCATGGCTTAAAACTGCATGTACACGAACTCAGACGCCTGCACGCCCGGGCCGTAAACGCCCATGAGCACGACGGCGAAGATGCCGCCGAGCAGCACGACCCAGCGCAGGGCGAGGCACTTCTCGTCGAGGATCTCGCGGATGGTGCGCTGCGAGCGCTCCTGAATGACGGAGGCGACGAAGATCACGATCGTGCCGAACAGCAGCACGGCCCAGTCATACTTCGTCAGCGGCAGGGCCTCGAGCACGGCACTCGGCCGCAGCTGCGACAGGTGCAGGTCGGTCACGGATTTGGCCATCATGCCCATGGCGGCGCGGAAGCCGTCGGCAATGTCAAAGTAATAGCCGATGAGCACGACCACGAACGTGCGCAGCATGGAAAACACCTGATACCACGCGCTCTTGCGCTCAATGTGCAATCCGGCGACGACCTTGTCCGACACCGGCTGCAGCAGCGTGGACACGAGGATGACCATGCCGTTCCAGAAGCCGAAGGCGACGTACTTCCAGCTCGCGCCGTGCCAGATACCGATGACGAGGAACGTGATGAGCGAGGCCACGGCCGTCGGCAGGACCTTGCCGATGTGGTTGCCGAGGTGCTGCTTGGCGTGGCGGCCCCAGTTGAGGAACGCCTTCGAGATCGACAGCGGGTAAAACAGGTAGTTGCGCAGCCAGTCGCCGAGGGAAATGTGCCAGCGGTGCCAGTACTCGGTGAGCGTGCGCGAGAAGTACGGCCGGCGGAAGTTTTCGCCCATGGTGATGCCGAACATCTGCGCCACGCCGCGCGAAATGTCGATGCCGCCGGAGAAGTCGGCATACAGCTGCAGCGCGTACACGAGCGCGGCCAGCAGCACGTAGGTGCCGGCGTAGTTGGTGTACGCCCCGGCGACGGTGTGGATCATGCTCACGGCGCGGTCGGCGATGACGAGCTTCTTGAAAAAGCCCCACAGAATCAGCTCCGCGCCGTAGCGGATGTTGTCAAAGTTGTATTTGTGCTCGTCATAGAGCTGGTGCGCCAGCTGGTCGTACACACCGATCGGGCCCTGAATGATCTGCGGGAAGAAGGACACGAACAGCGCGAGCTTGCCGACGTTGCGCTCGGCGGGGACCTTCTCGCGATAGACGTCCAGCACATAGCCCATGGACTGGAACGTGTAAAACGAGATGCCCAGCGGCAGCAGCAGTCCGATGTGGCCGAGCGAGACCGTCAGCCCTATGGACGCGAAGAGCGCCTCCATGGACTCGGCAAAGAAGTTATAGTATTTCAGCACGGCAAGAATGCCGAAGTTGAACACCAGAATGCCGATCATGAGCGCCTTGCGGCGGGACTTGCAGCGCTTTTTGTACGCCTTGCGTTCCTCGCGCTCCCAGTCCTGCTTGTGCGCGGCGACGGTCTGCTCCATGCGCGCGGTCATGGCGTCCATGCCGCGGGCGCCGAAGTAGGTCGTGAGCGTCGTGATGACGATAAAGCCCATGTACCGCAGGCACACGAACGCGTAAAACGCGTAGCTACCGATGAGCAGTACCACCCACTGGAACCGTTTCGGTACCAGGTAGTACAGCACCAGCAGCGCGAGCACCAGCAGATAAAACGACAGCGATGTCAGAGTCATTTTCCGTCCTCCAGCGTCTGGCAGGTGTTGAGCACGTCGGTCGCGAACCGGTCGCGCACGAGCGTGAAGGCCCCGTCGCGGTACAGCGCCACGCGCGGCAGGTCACGCGACAGGAACACGGACACGCCCTCCGTCACGGAGTACGCGCCGCAGCGGCCGAGGGCGATCACGTCGCCCACGCACAGGGGCGGCAGCTGCGCCTCGCGCACCAGCACGTCCGCCGTGGTGCACAGGCTGCCGCAGAGCATCCATGGCCCGGCGGCGTCCGCGCTCTCGCGCAGGAGCGTCAGCGGCGGGGCCTGCATACCCATGAGCTGGCCGTCATACTTGACCTGGTGCATACCGCCGTCGCACACGGCGTAGTTCACGCCGAGGTTGCACTTGGCGTCGGCCACGCCGGTGAGGAACGTGCCGCACGGCGCGGCGAAAAAGCGCCCCATCTCGATCGTGAGCGGGTACTTTGCCCCGAAAGCACGGATATGCTCCGCCGCCGCGTCGAGCAGTGCGCAGTCGCGCGCCTCGGCGTCGTCACGGAAGCACTCGGCGTTCAGCCCGGGGCCGTATTCCACGTGCTGCGCCGTGAAGTCATACGTGTCGTGCAGCATCGTGAGGTATTCGTCCAGATGCGCGAGCTCCTTGGCGATTACGCTGTCCTTGCGCTTTTGCGTGCCGGAAAAGTAGTGGATGCCGGCGATCGTCACGTTCGGGAACTCCGCGCGCCGCGCCACGAGCCCGGCCAGTGCGTCGGGATCCATGCCAAACTGGCTGCCGGCGGTCAGCCGCGGCAGCACGTGCACGTGCTTTCCCTGCGCGGCCGCGGCGGCGCAGATGAGCTCAAAGTGCAGCGTGCTCTCGGCCGTGAGCAGGTCCGCCCCCAGCGCGACGGCGCGCGCGACATCGTCCGCGCCCTTGTTCACGCCGGAGTACAAAATGCGCTCGGGCGGGATGCCGAGCTTTTCGCAGATCGTCAGCTCGCCGGGGGAGCAGACCTCCACCCAGCGGAACACGTCCGGCAGGCCGCGCAGCACGAAGGGGTTGGCCTTCATGGAGTAGCACAGATTTACATCAGAGCCGAACGCGGCGCGCACCCTTTGAGCGCGCGCCGTGAAGGCCTCCAGATCAAACAGATACAGCGGCGTGCCGTATTTCGCGGCCGCCGTCCGGAGTGCAGTCTTGTCCATCAGTCCTCGTCCTGCAGGCGCTGCACCATGGCCAGCAGACGCTTGGCGGAGTTGAAGTTCTCCGGCACGAGGTCCTTGGCGCCGATCTCGATGTCAAACGCGTCGTTGAGCGCCGCGACGAGCGACACGATGTCGAACGACTCGAGAATGTGGTCGTCGATGAGGGCGGTCTCGGTCTCAAAATCCACGTCGGGGCGCAGATCGGTCAGAATGTCCATCAGTTCCTGTTCCATGATTGATATACCTCCTGAAGTAAGTAAAGTAAGCGAAATCAGTGTTTGGCGGCGGTGATGCGCTCGGCCAGCGCGCGCATATTCGTCTTGCCGTTGTCGAGCCGGGGCATGGCCTCGAGCTGCTCGATCTTGCGCGGCACCATAAAGCCCGGCAGGTCGGCGCGCAGGGCGACGGCGATGTCGCGCTTGGTCACGCCCTCGCCGGTGTAAAACAGCCAGATCTGCTCGTGCACCTGGTCATAGAGCGCGCAGCAGTCCTCCACGCCGGGCACCTTCGCCGCGGCGAGATCGATCTCCCCGAGCTCCACGCGGTGGCCGAGATGCTTGACCTGCCGGTCCTTGCGGCCGTGGAACATGAGGTTGCCGTCGGGCGCGAAGTGCCCGAGGTCGCCGGTTTTATAGATGCGCTCGTCGTAAGCGTGGTTGAGCGGGTTTTGCAGGAAGCTCTCGGCCGTTTTCTCGCGGCTGTTGTAGTAGCCCAGCGCGAGGATGGGCCCCTTGACGCAGATCTCGCCGATCTCGCCGTCGGGCACGGCCTCGTTTTGCTCCGAGAGCAGAAACACCTCGTAGTGCGGGTACGGCTTGCCGATCGGCAGCACGTCGCTGTCCTCCACCGGACCGGGCACGACATAATACGTGCACGAGGCGGTGGCCTCCGTCGGGCCGTACTGATTGACGAACTTCGCCTCCGGCAGCGCCAGCTGCCACTGGCGCAGGCAGCTGCACGGCATCACCGAGCCGGAGAAGCACACCTTGCGCAGGTGCTGCGGCACGCTGCACTCGAACGCGCCGAGCGCGGCCGGCACCGTCAGCGCCGAGACGCTCCAGCCCACGGCCGTCACGCCCTTGTCGTTCATGTATGCGAACAGACGCTCCGGCGACATGAAAAGTTCCTTCGGGATGATGGCCGTCGTCGCGCCGAAGCGCAGCGGCAGGTAAATGTCGCGCACGGCGGCGATGTAGTCCAGCGGCGACTGGTTGCCGAGTACGTCCTCGCGCGCGATGCCCATCACGCCGGCGTAGTCCTCGATGTAGCACATGAGCGAGTGCTGCGCCGTGATCACGCCCTTGGGCGTGCCGGTCGATCCGGAGGTGAAGATGATGTACAGCGGGTCGAGCTCTCTGGCCCGCGCGCGGCAGTCTGCGAGCAGCGCCGCGTCCTCGCCGCCTTCGAGCAGGTCCTCCGCGATGAGGATCGTGCCGCCGAAGTCCAGCGTCTTCGCCTTGTCGTAAAACGCGCGCTGCACGATCATCAGGTCGGTGTCGAGCGTATTTAAAATAGAGTTGAGCCGGTGCACGGGCATTGTCCCGTCCATCGGGGCGTAGCAGCACCCGGCGTACACCGCGCCGAGAAACACCGCCGGCGTGTGCGCGTTGCGCCCGCTCATGACGGCGATGGGCTTTTTCTGCCCGCGGCGGAACTTTGCCGCCGCCGTGCCGATGACGCGCGCCTCGCGCCGCACGTCGGCAAAGGTCACCGCGCTGTCCTCGTCGAGAAAAGCGGCCTTGTCCGGACAGGCTGCGGCGGTGGCTTCCAGCCAGTCGAGCACGTTGGTTTCCATGCGTGCCAGCTCCTTTCCGATAAATGTCCATAATCGACCCTATCCTATCATGTTTTTCGCGCAAAAACAAGTCGCCATGTGTCATATTTAAGAAAAGGTAAGAATGTGGCGCCTCGGCAGGGGCGCTCGAGGGGGCCCGCCCGTCTCAAATTGAATGAATGGAAAAGACCGGATGCATCCGGCCTTTTCCCCTTGACGCATCCGTGCCCGCAAAGTACAATAGGAATTACCAAAAACAAGCGCTCCGCGGCGCAGCAGAATTTGCACGTTTTTCGGCATATTTTGCAGCCTCTTGTCTGTTATTGCCAAAATCACACCTGGGAAATTGTGAACAATTCTCCTTCCACATTTGTGGAGAATGTGGTATACTTTGGGAAACTGCGCGATTCATCTGCGCGCGGTTTCGACGCATTCTGCGTCTGTCGTGTGCTATGATCGTTCCGGTTTCCGGGCACGGGCCGGCGTCTCCGCGAAGGGGGGGAAATGCAGCGGAGCGGAAAGGAAGGTCACAGATGTCAAAGAGAGTTCAGAAGGTGTGGAACGCTGTCACCACCGTGCTGGTGATCCTGGTTGTCATTCTGGCGCTGCTTCTGGTGGGGGTCCGGCTGGTCGGCCTCCGGCCGATGTGCGTCCTGTCCGGCAGCATGGAACCGACTTATCACACCGGCTCGCTCATCTATGTCAAGCCCTGCGCGCCCGAGGACGTGCAGGTCGGCGATCCGATCACGTTTGTGTTGAATGAGGATCTGGACGTTGTCACGCACCGCGTCGTCTCCATTGATGCGGAAAATCAGCACTTTTATACGAAGGGAGACGCAAACGATGCGCCCGACGGCGCACCCGTCTATTTCAAGAACCTCATCGGCCGCCCGGTGTTCACCATCCCGTACCTGGGTTATGTCTCGCACTGGGTCTCGAACCCGCCCGGCATGTATCTGGCCATCGCGCTCGCGCTCGTGCTCATCATCCTGACGTTCCTGCCGGATGTGCTGCGCAAAGCGTCGGAGGCGGACGCGCGCGACGCTGCCCGCCGCGCCGCGGACAAGCCCGGCGATACCCCGGATGCCAAAAATTCCGGCGAAAATATGGAAAAATAAAGGTCCCGTGCAATATTTTTGCCTGTTCGTGCATTAACTTAGTGATTGCTGGCAGCGCCCGGCACGGTGCTGTTGGACATAGGAAGCTTTGAACAAAATTTAAGGGAGGAAAACATTACATGAAGAAGAAAACTCTGACGATCGCCATCGCGCTCGTTCTGGTCGTGGCGCTGGCTGTCGGCGCGACGTATGCGTACCTGACGGCGAAGACCGAGGTGGTTACCAATACCTTCGCGGTTGGCAAGACGATCGAAGATCCGGAAACCAACTTCATCCTGAAGGAGCATCCGGTGACCTACAATGCAGCAACCGGCACTTATACCGTTGACAAGACAGCTACTCCTGTTGCCGGCAACACATATGACAAGCTGGCTCCGCTGATGGCGGCTGAGAAGGATCCGTTTATCAGCTTCAATGGAAAGCAAATCGAGACTCCGTCGTATCTTTTCGTCGAAGTTGTTGATGAGACCAGAGGCGCCATTTATTGGAACGTGTCTGAGAACTGGGTCAAGCTTAACGGCGTTAAGGGCCCGAACAATGGCGATGTTTATGCGTACACCAAGAATCGGGCCACCGACACCAACGGCACAGTTCTGCAGGGCGCACAAGACGACATCTATATCCTGCTGGGCAATGCGATTGCGGCGGCTCCGGAGTTCGACACCATCGCCACTGACGGCGCGAACCTCACGCTTAAATTCTACGGCTACCTTTGCCAGGCCACTAGCTTTGAGACTGCGGCTGCGGCGTTCAACGCTTGCTTCCCCCACGCGTAATCACCCCCTCGTTTTTCCCATGTAATATACGCACAGAAGGCTGCGCGGAAAAATAGAAAAGGAGAACGCTACATATGAAGAAGAAAACCATTCTTGTGGCTGCCATCGCAGTCATGCTCGTCGCGGCGCTCGTCGTCGGCGGCACCCTCGCGTACTTCACCGATAAGTCCGAAGTGAAAGACAACACCTTCACTGTTGGTAATGTTGCTATTGATTTGAAGGAAGAGTTCGTGCCCGACCAGAAACTCATTCCGGGCCAGGACATCCAGAAGAAAGTTACGGTCGAGAGCACCGGCAGCGAAGCTGCTTATGTCCGCGTGCACATTGCGATTCCGTCGGACCTGAACGACGGCGATCCGAGACAGGATGCTTCCAAGAATCTGCTTCACTTCAACTTCGATTCGGCCTCCGTTTTGGCTGGCCAGTGGAGCTGGAAATCGGTCATGTCCGATGGCTCTGGCTATGACACGAAGGACTGGAATTTCTACCAGACCAAGATTGACGGCAAGGATTATGACGTCTATGTTGTGACCTACCGCACCGCGCTCAACAAGGGCGAGACCACGCAGAGTGCTGCGATGAGCAAGGTCTATCTGGATAGGTCCGCTCAGGCTACTGCGAATGCTGACGGCTCGGTGACCTACACGGATGTCAACGGCAATGAAGCAACTTACAGCAACGAAAATCAGCCGCAGATTAAGGTTGTTGCCGAGGCTGCTCAGGCTCAGGGCTTTAGCAATGCTTATGCGGCTCTGAACACTGCGTTCGGCGTGCCCGGCTCTTACAACCCCTTTGCGAAGTAATTCCCCAACATTTTGACCCCAAAGGGGCGGCGCGCCGCGCCGCCCCACTCGGAGCCTACGGGCCCGAAAGGGGCTGGCTTCCGTCCGGCGCAGACGCCGGCCGGGCCAAAGCTTCCCCGGCCCCTTTCGCCCCATTTACCCCCGGCTCGGCTCGGGGAACCCCGGTTCAGCCCGGGCGCGGGCGGCGGCGCTGCCGCCGTCCACGCGCAGACTGAAAGAAAAAATCCCACAAAATTTTTTCCTGCGCGCGCCTTCCGGCGCGAAAAGTAAGCAACCAGAAGCTGGAAACAGCCCCTCAAGGAGAAAGGTGGTTTGTGCATGAAGAAGAAGTGGACCATTGCCGCGGCGCTTGTCTTGGTGGTGGCGCTGCTGGCGGTTGGAACGTGGGCGTACTTCTCGGCTGTCGGCCGGGCGGATAACGTCATCACGATGGGCTCCGTCAAGCTTGCACTGCACGACGAGGACGGCACCGGCCAACCGTTTACCACGGTGAGCGCCATGCCCGGCAGCGTCGTGGACAAGGTCGTTTATGTCGAGAACGTTGGTTCCGGCGCGCTGTACACCCGCGTGAAGATCACGCCTGAGGTGGTCGCCGCGAATGGTGAGCTTGTCCCGCTCACGGACAGGAGCCTGCTCACGCTCGACCTGAACGACACTGACTGGATCCCCGGCGCGGACGGATACTATTATTATAATGGTACGGTCGATCCGAAGGCCGCCACGTCGAAGCTGTTCAACCACGTCACGTTCAGCAAGGACATGGGCAATGAATATCAGAACACCACGGTGCATATCTACGTCACGGCCGAGGCCGTCCAGACGGCGAACCTGGACAAGTACGGCCCGATTGACGTATGGAAGCACGTCGGCACGGTCGAAGCGAGCACTTCGAGCACGCAGATCGACCCGATCCCGGCAGCCTGAGAAAGGAGGACGAAAACATGAAAAAACGCATTCTCTCGCTCGTCCTCTGCGCAGCCATGCTCCTGAGCATGTGCCTGTTCCTCGGCGCGGGCGTGACGGAGGACACCTCCGATACCCCGGCCGAGAGCACCGCCGCGGCGGAGAGCACTGCGACATCTCCCGCGGTAGGACCCATCCTTCCGCTTGTGATGACGCATCCGCAGTCGTCATCGCCTTACCGCGCGGCGCGCGCCGCATCGTTTGCCGATGCGAATGAAACGCCGCTTGATGACGGCCTGAAGCTTGAAAAGACGGTCACGCCGAATGCAAACGGCGGCTATACGGTTCATCTTGAAGCGTATACGACCGGTACGGTCACTACGACCACCACGACGAAACCCTGTGACATCGTCCTTGTGCTCGACCAGTCCGGCTCGATGGCAGACGATTTCGATGGCAACACCCGCCAGCACGCAATGCAGCAGGCAGTAGATACGTTCATTGAAAATGTGGCAACAAAAGCTAGAGACGAAGAGGTAGAACACCGGATCGCAATCGTTAAGTTTGCGGGGAAGTCTACGGATAGCGTCGGCGATGACACATACAATGATGGAGGAAATAGATATAACTATTCCCAGATCGTGAAAGAATTGACCCCTGTCAATGATGCGGACGGCGCAAATGCAACCGCTTTGACAGCGGCGGTCGACAAGTTGACGGCCCGAGGCGGTACACAGATACAAAACGGCTTGAATCACGCTCAGCGGCTTCTGAACGGTGTCGATTCGGCGCGTGACAGCAGTAAAGTTGTGATTGTGTTCACGGATGGTATGCCGGGTGACGGCGACTTTGACGCAAGTGTTGCGACCAACGCTATTGCGAGTGCAAAGACTTTGAAGGACGGCGGCGTGACGGTGTACACGGTTGGTATTTTCACCGGGGCGAATCCGGACGAGATGTACGGTGCCAGTGGTTTTGATACCAATAGCAACGGCACAGTGAATTCAAAATGGGTGAAGGATACCTGGGGGCTTTTTCCGGGAACAGATTTTCCGGAAGCAGACAGGCCGGCCGGAAACCGATTCCTGAATTTGCTGTCCAGCAATTTTGAAGATGCTGCGGAAGTTGGCTTGAAGCGTGAGACTAAGGGCTTGGGTGTGATTCATTATAAAATCACTTATACGATCACCCAAAACTTTAACCAGACTGCCACTGGCTACTACAAGAATGCAGCTGACTCTGCATCCCTGAAGAACATTTTCACCTCCATCAGCCAGACGATCGGCAGTGCCAACATCGACCTTGGCAGCAGCACAGTCATCAAAGACATCGTGACGCCGTACTTCACGGTTCCGGAAACGCCTGAAAATATTCGCTTGTACACTGCGGATTACAACGGAAATGGTTCGTTCGATGGAGCGTCGGCTGCTCCCGCTTCGGTAAAAGCGACAATTGATTCGGCCACGCGCGCCGTTAATGTGACGGGCTTTGATTTCAACCAATACTATGTTTCCGAAAATGTTAAGACGGATGGAACGCGTGGTAAGAAGCTGATTATCGAGTTTGATGTCGCCGTGACAGATGGTTTCCTCGGTGGCAATCAAGTTCCCACAAATGATGAAAAGTCCGGTATCTATCCGGATGGCACCATGATCAAGCCGTTCACGGTTCCGACGCAGGATGTGCAGGTGAACAGCATCGCACCGACGGCGGACGACAAGGCGATTTATCTTGGTGAAACTGCCGATTTGGCGCAGCTTGTGCATACGGACTATGCGTTTGACAGCACGAACAACGCTTATGTAGATGTGATTTACACGGTAAAGGATGCCGACGATAATGAGCTCGGTACCTATACGGTTCTTGCTGGGGCAACTACCGGCACGTGGGAGTGGAAGGATGCAGAAAGCAGCGGCACTGTTGCTCCGAAAGAGAACACGACCTATACAGTGACGTGCACAGTTTCGCCCACACAGGTAGGGACACAGCAGGCTGTCAGCAGCGAGCCGGTTCCGTTCACCATCACGGTCAATACCTGCAGCCTGACCATTTCCAAGAAGGTGACCGGCCAGAACAACGGACAGTCCTTCGTGTTCACAGTGAAGGATACAAACGGAAATGTGATTACCACCGTCGCGGTCAAAGGCGGAGCGAGCAAGACCATTACGGGCCTGCCGATCGGTACTTATACCGTTACGGAAGATACCCAGTGGTCGTGGCAGTATGACTTGACATCCGGAAACGATGTTAAAAAAGAACTGAAGGCCAATGCTGCGGAAGATCACGCGACGGCAGAGTTCACCAACGCCTACAAGGGTACCAACTGGCTCACGAGTTTTGCCGAAGTGATCAACAAGTGGGTAAATGACGGCAAAAAGATTGATCAAGTCAACGTTAAGAACTGAATAGGAGGGATGACACATGAAACGTATCTTTAACGGTTCAGGCGGGAGAAAAGCCGCGCTCATCCTCTCCCTGTGCCTGATCTTCGCGCTGGCAGTCGGCACCACCTTTGCCCTGCTCAAGGCGAATACCGCTCCGGTGACCAACACGTTCAAGGCTGCCACATCCGAAATTAAGATCGAAGAGAAATTTGATGACAACCAGAAGACGAGTATAACCGTCATGAACAAGGGCACGGCCACGTCCTACGTCCGCGTCAAGCTGGTGTGCAACTGGGTAGACAAAGACGGAAACGTCTCTGCGACTCCGGTGCCAGCGCCGACGATCACAAATAGTGATTGGTTCGAGAAAGGCGGCATCTACTACTACAAGATGCCGGTCGCACTGAATGGCGAAACGTCCAACCTGCTTGATGGTAACCCCATCAAGCAGCCGGAAGGTGCACCCGATGGCTATCACCTCGAGGTGACGGTTCTGGCCGAGAGCATTCAGGCCGTGCCGAGCAAGGCTGTGACAGCGAGCTGGGGCGTGGACGTTGATTCCGCAACCAGCAAACTGATCCCGCCAGCAACCACCACGACACCATAAGGAGGGCAACGGTATGAAACACAAGAAGCTTACCACGATCGTCGCCCTCGTGCTGGTGGCCGCACTGGCCGCCGGACTGGGCATCTGGGCGACGGGCGAGGCGAACATCCCCACCGTCACGTACTATGACGGCTCTGACGGCACCAACGCACACTTCACCTTCACCCACACCGGCAAGGGCTCGGACACGAACCTGTTCCCGAACTTCTCCGACTGCATGCCCGGCGACAGCCTCACGCAGACCATCCGCGTGCAGGCCGACAGCAAAAACGGCGCGCAGGGCGCAAAGATTTATCTGCGCGCGGAAATCGACGGCGACGCCTCCGCCAAGGAGGGCTCCGCCATCTCGTACAACGATGTGCTCGATCACATCAGCATGACCGTGTCGAAAAATGGCGTTGCGCTCGCGTCCAACAAGACCGCGAAGCTCTTCAGTCAGCTCGACGCGAGCGAGGGCCTCAAGAGCAACGTTTTCATTGCCGAGGTCAGCCCCAAGACCGACCCGGTCGATCTGGACGTGACCATCGAGGTCGACCCCGCCATGGGCAACGCGTTCCAGGAAGCGGCTGCGCACATCACGTTCGTGTTCTCCGTCGAGGACAACGAAGTGCCGCCTCCGCCGCTGGAGCGTGAGAAGCACGACGCATACATCGTCGGCTACCCGAACGGCAACGTCGGCCCGAACGACAACATCACGCGTGCAGAGGTCGCCACGATCTTCTACCGTCTGCTGCAGGACGATGCGCGCGAACAGGTCTGGTGCACCACGTATCCGTACCCGGATGTGGAGGCCAACAGCTGGTACAGCAATCAGGTCGCCACGCTGACGAACGCCGGCATCCTCGCCGGCTTCCCGGACGGCAGATTCGGCCCGCAGGAGCACATCACCCGCGCGGAGTTCGCCACGATCGCGGCGCTGTTCTTCCACGCGCCGGAGGTCGAGGGCGACGCGTTCTCCGATATCTCCGACAGCTGGGCGCGCGAGTACATCAACCGCGCGGCGGCCCTTGGCCTGGTCAGCGGCTTGCCGGACGGCACGTTCCGCCCGAATGCGGAGATCACCCGCGCCGAGGTCATGGAGATCATCAACAACGTTCTGTTCCGCACGCCGGACAAGGATCACTTCCTGGACGATATGGTCAAGTGGCCGGACAACAGCAATCCGAACGCTTGGTACTATGAGCCCGTGCAGGAGGCCACCAACAGCCACGATTACGAGCGCGTGAGCAACACGTCGCCCGAGACGTGGACGAAGATCACGCAGCAGCGTGACTGGGATGCGCTCGAGGCCGAGCTGGCCCAGAAGTACCCCAACCGCTAAGCGCGCAGCGCTGACGGAAAACCCAACCATAGCGAACACCCCCTGTGCAGAGCACAGGGGGTGTTTTTGCGCGGCCGATGTGATTTTCGGCCGCAGAATGAGATCGTTTTGCGTGGCCAGTGAGGTGTGATTCCGGACGGCGAGGGTGCGGTCGCGGCGCTGCGCGGCGATCAGGCCAGAGTCCACAGATCCTTTGCGGTGCAGCTTGTTCTCGGCGGAGTTTTGTCACTTGCGCGCTGACCGGCATCGCCATATGGACGCTCAAGCCCCTGCTCCGGTTCAACGGTCTGTCCGAGACAAACCCCGGCGTCTGGAGGGCGGCCTATCAGTATTCGCTGGTCATTTTTATCGGGATCTTTGCGCAGCTCTATTACAATCTGATCTGCTCCGTTTTGCGCAGTCTGGGTGATTCGACAACGCCGCTCGTCTTTCTGCTGTTTTCCACCGTGCTGAATATCGGGCTCGACCTGCTGTTTATCCTTGCGTTCCGGCTCGGTGTCGTCGGCGCGGCGGCTGCCACGGTGCTGGCGCAGGCGGTGAGCGCGGTCATGTGCCTGCTGTATGCCTTTAGAGAATATCCAGAGCTCCATCTTTCCGGACAGGATTTTCACGCGGAGGTCTGCGTATATGCGCAGCACCTGGGTCAGGGTCTGCCGATGGGACTTCAGTTTTCGGTGCTGGCAATCGGCATCATCGTGATGCAGCGCGCGCTGGTCGGGTTTGACATCGGGCAAGACGGCATCATGGCGGCCGGAAACCCCGCCCAGAACAGATTCGGCGCCGCCAACAAGCTCAACAATTTCCTGATGTGTCCGATGAATGCGCTCAGCACCGCGATCGTCAGCTTCAACGCGCAGAATCTGGGCGCGGGCAGGCAGGACCGGATCCGGCGCGGAACGGGCAAGAGTCTGCTGATCGGGCTCGCCATGTATCTGGTTCTCGGCGGCGCCGGCATGCTCCTGACGATCAATGGTGCATACCAGTACCTGTTTATGAGCGCGGACAAGATCACGGCGGCCACGATCCGCTGTGGGAATCTGTATCTGTACGTGGATCTGTCTATGTATTTTGCGCTGATGATCCTGCTCGTCTTCCGCTTGGGCGTACAGGGCGTGGGGCATGCGGAGTTTGCCGCTGGCCGCCGGCTGCGCCGAGCTGGTCGCGCGGTACCTGCTCGGCGGCGCGCACAAAAAGCCAAGCGGGAACGACTGAAAATCGGTATTGGCAGCGCGGACGGGACGGACGGACGACTTTGCGGGAGCAAGAGCCGTTGACAAGCGATCCGCAGCAGTATATTATATTACGGGTGGATGTTTACCTGCCGGCAGTCAGGCGAAGAGTCTGACTGCCGTTTTTGTACCGGCCGAAGCGTGATCGGAGGGATTGTGTATGAATATTACCGTTTATCTTGGCGCAAATGAAGGAAACGACCCCGGTCTGCGCAAAGCGGTCGAAGAGCTGGGGACCTGGATCGGCAGCAGCGGAAACGCGCTGGTCTACGGTGGCTCCAGATCCGGACTGATGGGTGCGATCGCGGACAGCGTTTTGCTCTCCGGCGGTGAAGTGACCGGCGTCGAGCCGCGGTGCTTCATCGAAAACGAATTCCAGCACGACGGCCTGACCAGGCTGATCGTGACCGAGGACATGACGGAGCGCAAACGCAAAATGATCGAGCTCGGCGATGCCTTTATCGCCTTCCCCGGCGGCACGGGAACGCTCGAGGAGATCACGGAGGTCATGTCGAAGGTGTCTCTGAAACATCTGGACGCGCCGTGCATTCTCTACAACCTGAACGGTTACTACAATGCGCTGCAGGCGCTTCTGGGGCATATGATCGAAAAGGGACTGTCGTCCGAGGAGCGGCAGGAGGGCATTTATTTTGTCGGAGACCTTGAGGAGATCCGGCACATCTTGAGTCTCGCGTGATTTCCGACCGTCTCCTGAATATGCAAAGATCCCCTCCGTGTGCAGGAAAGCACACGGAGGGGATCTGCTTTTTATAAAGTTTGTTTGGCTGCATGCCGGCCTCTACGCGGCCGCCTCAGCCCAGATACTGCTTGTCGTAGTTGTTCTGGATGCAGGAGATGACCTTCGTGATGACGGTATTGAACGGGGTGGGCACGCCCAGCCGCTCGCCGTAGCGCGCGATGGCGCCGTTGAGCACGGAGATCTCTGTCTGGCGCTGGTGCAGCACGGCGTCCTGCGCCATGGAGGGATAGTAGTTGCCGAGGTTTGCGACGATGTTCGGCTCTTCCTTCTCCATGAGCGGCCAGAGGTCGCCGATGCCGAGCGCCTGCGCGACAGCGCAGCCCTCTTTCCAGACGTGCATGACGATGTCGTGGCCGTAGGGGTCGGCGAACGTCTCCTTCACCTTCAGGCGCATGACGGCGCTTACGCCGTTGTAGCCGCTGTTGGCGATGACTTTCTTCCAGATGTACGGACGCACGTCCTCGTCAAAGCTCGCATTGCAGCCGCCCGCCCGGAAGCACGCCTCGAGCGCCTTGCCGGCGGCGTCGGCCTTCGGGTTGTTGTGCACGGCGCCGAAGTGCATCTGGATGCCTTTTTCCGGCTTGCTCACGCACACGCCGGGGCCGGCAAGCTCCGTGCCGATCAGGCCGCTGCCATAGAGAATGCGGTCGGTCTCCACGAACTGGGCGAGCACCTCGTCGTTGCCGAGACCGTTCTGCAGCGAGACGACGACCGTCTCCGGCCCGATGCAGGGCATGGTGTCGGCCATGACGTCCGCAGTCTGCGTGGCCTTGACCATGAGGATGACCATGTCCATGGTGCCGATGTCGTGCGCGGTGGCGCTTGTGTGGAAGCCCGTGAGCACCTCCTCGCCCTCCGGCGTGCGAAAGACCAGCCCGTCGGCCGCGATCTTGTCCATGTGCGCTTTGTACTTATCGACGAGCCAGAGCTCGGCGCCGCCCTTGCGCAGATAGGCGGCGAACACGCTGCCGGCAGCGCCGGAGCCGATCATTGCAATTTTCATGCGTTTGCCTCCTTAGCAGACTGCCGGCCGGTTGTTGGCCGGCCGGCAGAGAAGATTCGGGGTGGGAAATTACTTCAGGTACTGCTTGTCGTAGTTGCCCTGGATGCAGCGCACGACCTGGGACAGGACCTTGCACACCGGGGTGTCGATGCCCAGCTGCTCGCCGTACTCGGCGATCTTGCCGTTGAGCACGTCGATCTCGGTCTGGCGGTGGTTGAAGAGCATGTCCTGGCACATGGACGGATAGTAGTCCGCGATGTTGGTGACGATGTCCTTGTGATCATGGGCGATGAATTCGTCCGCATCCATCGGCACGCCCTTGGCGGTTGCGACCGCGCAGGTCTCGCGGATGACGCTGTGGAACAGCCACTGGCCGAACGGATCCGCCTCGACCTCGCCGATCTTCAGACGCAGGACCGCGCACACGGTGTTGACGGTGGCGTTCACGCAGACCTTTTTCCAGATGAACTTGTAGATGTTGTTGTCGGTGCCCGGCTCGCCGTCGCGCCAGTAAGCGTCGCAGCCGCCGTCACGGTAGCACTTGAGCATCTCGGCGCAGGCTGCGTCGGTGAGCTCCGAGCGGACCGCACCGCCGAAGTTCATCTGCACGCCGCCGGCCGGGGTGGACACGCAGTGTGCGGGTTCGGGCAGAGCCGTGCCCAGCACGCCGGAGCCGATGATGCAGCGCTCTTTCGGGAAGACCTTGAAGAGGTTGTCATCGTTGCCGAGGCCGTTGATGAGGGAGACGGCGACGGTCGTGTCGCCGACGACGGGCATGGAGTCCTGGATGGCCTGCTCGAGCTGGGTCGCCTTGGTCATGTAGATGATGACGTCGACCTTGCCCTCCGCAGCGGCCGCGTCAGCAGCGGTGGTGTAGGTGCGGAAGCCCTTGAGCTGGTAGTCGTAATCCTTGTAGCCGCCATCTTCCTCCTGATGGATGGTGAAGTGCATGCCTTCCTCTGCAACCTTCTTCATGTGGGCCTCGTAGCGGTCGATGAGGATGATGTCCGCACCGCCCTTACGCAGGTAAGAAGCGAAGACACTGCCGGCTGCGCCGGAACCATACATTGCAAATTTCATAACTTTTTCTCTCCTTTTCTGAATCTGTTTGCGATATCTTCGGCCGCTGCAGGCGGATGCCTGACGGCGGATTACCGAACGGTGTTGGTGAGGGTGCCGATGCCCTCGATGCTGCACGCGACCACGTCGCCCGGGTGCAGCCACTTCGGTGGGTCAAAGCCCATACCCACGCCGGCGGGCGTGCCCATGGAGATGATCGTGCCGGGCCGAAGCGTCATGCCCTGGCTGAGCTCGGCAATCACGTACGGCACGTGGAAGATCATGCGGTCGGTCGTGCTGTCCTGCCGGAGCTCGCCGTTGATGCGGCTCTGGATCTTCCGGGATTTGCGCACGTCGAATTCCTCCGGCGTGACGATCCACGGGCCCATCGGCGTGAAACCGTCAAGGCTCTTGCCGCGGTACCACTGCTTGTGCTGGTTCTGGATCGTGCGCGCGCTCACGTCATTTAAAATAGTGTAACCGAACACATAGTCCAGTGCGTCCGCTTCGGTGACGTTGTACGCCGCCTTGCCGATGATGACGGCCAGCTCTGCCTCATAGTCGAGGTCGGCGACCAGGTCGCTGTGGCTGAGGATGTCGCCGCCGGGGGCGACGGCCTCGTCCACGCGCTTGGAAAAATAGATCGGGAACGTATCCGGCGCCTTGACACCCTTGCCGGCGACAGCCTCGCTCTCCTTGGCGTGGTCAAAATAATTGATGCCCAGGCAGATCACGTCCTGCACCGGGCGGGGGATGGGCGCGAGCAGCCGCACGCTCTCGAGCGGCAGGGCCTCACCGCGCAGCACGGCGGCAGTGTCCAGCACCGGCCAGATGCCGATGAGCGCCTGCATGTCCGCGCAGCCCGGCACGGGATGTACGGCGGTGCCGGCCGCGTTGAGCAGACCGACGGCGCTGCGGCCGTCTTTTTCAAATGTTACGAGCTTCATAACGTGCGCGCTCCCTCCGAAATCAACACGGGGCCGTGGATGTGTACGCAAAAATGATGGTTAAAAATTCATCAATCGCACGTCCCGGAACCGTTGGCGAACGTCAAAAATATGCCAAACTCGATTGTCAGAGATTCGACAAAAGATTTGACCTCCCAGCGTTGCTATGATAGCACGAAAGTGTAGGCGCCGCAACTGTTTTCTTTCTGCCAGAGTGCTAAAATCACGCAAAAGATGACAAAAACGCCAGAATCAGAGTGCATAAAAATACATGCAGGATTTTGTGCAACCCGACAATTTTCAGAAAATGACTGAAAAAAATTGGGGATTGGAAGAGGCTGTTATTGACTTTTGCGTGTGAGAGAATTATAAATTTACTATCCCGAGTTGTTAACGACTTGTTCATAAATTAACACATGGGTGTGGATTTCGAGCCCTGTCTCGGTTGGTAGGAGAGCACGAGGCAGGATTGAAATAAAAGAGAGAAAAGAAAAAAAGAGCAAAAAGAGAGAGGTAAAAAATGGATAACAAAAAGCTCAAGAGCAGCTGGGCAGCCGCCTTTACCGTGGCGTCTGTCTGGTTCGGCACCCACGTGGGCGCCGGCTTCGCGACCGGCAACCAGGTCGTGAACTATTTCGTCCAGTATGGCTGGACTGCGGCAATCTTCCCGCTGCTGGCCATGGGCATCCTGGCCGTCGTCATGTACATCATGATGAAGTTTGCCAAGCTCAGCGGTTTCGACAACTACAAGGACACCTATCGCGCCCTGTATCCGAAGCCGTGGATGGAGATCTTCTTTGAGGTCTTCTACATCATCATCATCCTCGCGGCGGTCGCTTCCTGCGTTGACGGCGCCGGCGGCATCGTCAAGAGCCTGATCGACCTGCCCGATATCATCTGCAACCTCGTCATCATCGCCCTGCTGATCCTTCTGTCGATCTTCGGCGTTGACCTGATCATCAAGGCTTCCACCGTGCTTTCCACCGCGATCCTGATCGTCACCGCGATCCTGGTCATCATGGGCTTTGTCGTTCCGATCGATGCGGTTGCCCAGGAGCTGGCCACGGAGAACGCGGCCTACGCTTCCATCCCGGCCATCGCTGACGTCACCTCCCAGAAGGGCCTCGAGGGCGTCTGGCGCGGCGTGTTCGTGTACGCTGCTTTCCAGTGCGTGTCCGTCCCGGCCATGATCGCCGCTTCCACCGAGCTGACCCACAAGGGCGTCAAGCGCGCCAGCATCCTTGGCTGGCTCATGAACGGCGGCGCGCTCGCCGCTTCCGGTGCTATGCTGCTGCGCTGGTACCCGATCCTCTGCGCCATCAAGAGCACCGGTGTTGATACCGTTGCCAGCCTTGCGGCCCGCCACATCGGCGATGTCATGAAGCTCCCCAACCAGAGCGTTGTCACCCTCATGGGCAGCGGCTACACCTGGCTGTTCGTCGTGTACACCATCCTGCTGTTCTGCGCGTTCGTGTCCACGTCCGTCACGCTGGTCTACTCCATGATCCAGCGCTTCGAGGGTCACTGCTTCCCGAAGGCGATCAAGAGCAAGGCTGCCCGCAGCGTCATCGTCGGCCTGATCGTCATCGGCCTGTGCTATGCAGTTTCCCTGCTCGGCCTGTCGACCATCATTTCCAAGATCTACGGCTATGACGGCTACTATGCATTGATCGTGGTTGTGCTCCCGGCGTTCATCTGGGGCATCCCGAAGATCAAGAAGCTGTCTGCCGAGAAGAAGGCAGAGCTGTCGGAGTGATCTGACCAAGGCGCAACTCTCCAGCGTCCCAATTAAGAAATACTGACCGCTGCGCTTGCAGCGTCATAGAGAGGCAACCCCGCAGGCTTCGGCCTGCGGGGTTGTCGCTGTTTTGTAGTGAGTCAGTGGCAGCGGAGTTATGTGACAGAGCCGCAGGGGAGCCCGAGGGGGCAAGGCCCGCCTCGGATGCAATGGACCGCGGATACGCGGAGGTAACCCCGCAGGCTTCGGCCTGCGGGGTTGTCGCTGTTTTGCGGGGAGTTAGTGGCAGCGGAGCAATGTGACAGAACCGCAGGGGAGCCCGAGGGGGCAAGGCCCGCCTCGGATGGAATAAGCTGCAGAGATAAGATTTGCTGCGCATTTTTTAAGCCTTCTCCTCAAGGAGAAGGCTCAGGGTGCGGGTCGGCGCACGCCGCGCACCCGGCAGGGAAAGGCGTTGAAAAACCGCCCCGCAAGTTATAAGACTTGCGGGGCGGTGTGGATTTTTGCTTGTGGTCAATGTGCATTCCGGCGCGGGCAGCGCTCATTTCCAGCGCCACGTAAACGGCACGAACAGCAGCAGCAGCGGGAAAATCTCCAGACGGCCGAGCAGCATGCAGATCATGAGCACGATCTTGCTCAGCGGCGAGAAGATGGCAAAGCTTCCGGTCGGTCCGACAAGGGAGAGCCCCGGCCCGACGTTGGACAGACACGAGAGTGCAGCGGTGAAATTCGTCGTGAAGTCCAGTCCGTCGAGCGACACGATCAGCCCGGCGATGAGCAGGATGATGATGTAGAACGTGAAATACGTCAGGGCGTTGTAGACGGTCTGCCCGTCGACCGGCTTGCCGTCAAGGCGGACCTCTTCAATGCAGCGGGGGCGCAGCATCTTCTTGACCTCGATCGTGCAGGACTTGAACAGCAGCATCACGCGCGAGACTTTCAGACCGCCGGCGGTGCTGCCGGCGCAGCCGCCGACAAACATCAGCAGCACGAGCAGGAACTTGGAGTATTCCGGCCAGAGGTTGAAGTCCGCGGTGGCAAAGCCGGTCGTAGAGATGATCGATGTGACCTGGAAGAACGAATAGCGCAGCGCATGGCCGACGCCGCCGTAGAGATTGCGGATGTCAAATGCGATCGTGATGACGGAAAAGGCGATCACACCGAGGAACCAGCGCAGCTCCTCGTTGCGCAGCGCGGTGCGGATGTTGCCGAGCAGAATGAGGTAATACAGGCTGAAGTTGACGCCGAAGAGTATCATGAACACGCCCACGACGATGTCGATATAGGCGCTGTTGTAGTAGCCGATGCTCAGCGCGCGCGTGGACAGGCCGCCGGTGCCGGCGGTGGCGAACGCGTGCAGCAGCGCATCGTAAAAGCTCATGCCGCCGGCGATGAGCAGAACCATCTCCACGAGCGTGAGCGCGATGTACAGCAGGTAGAGGATGGAGGCGGTCTTGCGGATGCGCGGCACGAGCTTGCCGACCGTCGGGCCGGGGACCTCGGCGCGCATGATGTGCATCGACCGGTTGCCGCTCATGGGCAGCACGGCCAGCACGAACACGAGAATGCCCATGCCGCCGATCCAGTGTGTGAACAGCCGCCAGAACATACCGCCGCGCGTCATGCTCTCCGGCGATGTGACGACGCTGGCACCGGTTGTGGTCAGGCCCGAGATCGTCTCGAACAGGGCGTCGATGTAGTTCGGAATGTCACCGGTGAGCACGAACAGCAGGGCGCCGAACAGCGACATGGCGATCCACGACAGGCCGACGATCAGAAAACCGTCGCGTGCGGTCATGCCGCCGGATTTGGCGCGCACGCGCCACATGACCAGCCCGATGCCGCCGGTGACGGCAATCGTGATTAGAAACGGGACCGGAGATTCATCATAGACCAAGGCTGCAATCATCGGCAGGAGCATCAGCGCGGCCTCGATGCACAATACGCGGCCGACGACCTGCCCGATCATTCGAAAATTCATGGTTTTGCCCTCTTTGTGGTTTCGTTATTCGAATACAGTATTATACGCCGGTTTGCCTGGTTTGGGAAGCCCCCGGCGCTCAGAACATGCCAAGAGATTTGAACAGAAACACCCATAGGAACATGGTCAGCATGCTCACGGCCGAGGTCACGACGACGATGTCGCCCGCAAGCTCCGCGTCGCCGCCCATCTGCTGCGCCATGGTGAAGGAGTTGACGGCGGTCGGCGAGGCGAACACACCCAGCAGCGACACGAACGCCGCGTCACGGAAGCCGAGCAGCGCACCGAGTCCGAGAAACAGCGCCGGAAACACGATGAGCTTTGCCGCCACGACAGCCGTGAGCTCGCGCATGTAGCGCCGGATGCCGGAGAATTGGAAGAACGCGCCGAGCAGAAACAGCTGCAGCGGCGATGCGATGGCGCTGACGTTCTGGATGGTCTGCTCGAGAATGTGCGGCAGACGGATGCCGGCAGCCAGCGTCAGGATGCCGAGCGCGGACGCGATCACGAGCGGGTTTTTCACAATCTGGCCAAGGACGTGCAGCGGCTTCGGCCTCTGCCCGCGGAATACCTCGAGCACGATGATGGCCAGCATATTGAAAATCGGCACGACGATCGCAATCATGATTGAGATCGTACCGAGCTGGTCGGCGCCGAGCAGCGCCGTCGCCACGGGGATGCCCATGATGACGTAGTTGCTGCGGAACATGCCCTGGATCATCACGCCGCGGCGCTCCGGCAGCTTTTCCATGAGCAGCGTATAGCCGAGCGCCAGCGCGAACGACAGCAGCACACCGCCGACAGCATAGGCGATCAGCAGCGGATCAAACGAGCCGGACAGGTCCGAGCAATATACATTATAATAAAGCAGACAGGGCAGAAAAGTGCGAAAGGCGACCTTGTTGATGTTCGAGATCTCCTCCCGGTGGATCCAGTCGAGACAGCGCGCACCGTAGCCGAGCGCCATCACGAGGAACATCGGCAGGATCGCATTCACGGAAATAATAAAATTTTCCATATTTACACCACTTCCGGAGAATCAAAATCAGAAAAAATGAAAATAGAGCAATCGAGCAAAAAACGTCTGTTTTTCAGTTTACTCCCTGCATGGGAAAAACGCAAGTGCCGCGGTTGCCGCGCGGGACGGAACGTGGTATAATCGCAGCATCTTGATGAAAGTTGACGCGGGAGGTGCAGCGATATGACGATCGAGCAGGCCATGGAGCTGATTCATGGCGTGGAGTGGCGCGGCTCGCGCCCGGGGCTCTCTCGCGTGCGCGAGCTGATGCCTGGGTGACCCGCAGGACGGACTGCAATTCGTGCACATCGCGGGCACGAACGGCAAGGGCAGCACGGCGGCGATGCTCGCATCGATCCTGCGCGCGGCAGGGTACACGACGGGGCTGTTCACGTCGCCGTATCTAGAGCGCTTCGCTGAGCGCATGCAGGTCAACGGCGCACCGGTACCGGACGCGGAGTTTGCCGCCGTGTGCCAGACGCTGCAGCCGTGCATCGCTTCCATGGACGACCCGCCGACGGAGTTCGAGCTCGTGACGGCGGCGGCCATGCTGTGGTTCCGGCGGCGGAGGTGCGATGTTGTGGTGCTGGAGGTCGGTCTCGGCGGCCGGCTCGACGCGACGAACGTCATCGCCGCGCCGGCGTGCGCCGTCATCACGAACATCGGCCTCGACCACACGGAGATCCTCGGCGATACGCTCGCGCAGATCGCGCGCGAGAAGGCGGGCATCCTCAAGCCCGGTACGTGCGCCGTCAGCTATCCGCAGGCGCCGGAGGTGTGCAGCGTCCTGCGCGAGATCTGTGCGCAGCGGGGTATCCCGCTCACGGAGGTGGACGTGTCCGCCATCGTGCCGCTGACCGACAGCGTGGACGGGCAGACCTTCACCTAC
>ERZ772991.1286-NODE-1286-length-23333-cov-11.691039_pt1 | contig 23333 bp, 17 predicted proteins | sample MGYA00511128_ERZ772991 | MGnify/ENA primary metagenome ERZ772991 (study PRJEB29015, sample SAMEA2737655) | human gut metagenome | biome: human gut; feature: human-associated habitat; material: faeces | place: China | collected 2012 ... | reverse complement strand
AGCCAGTCATAGCGTTCTGCATATTCCTTCTGAAAACTCATCGTAACAGCCTGTGGATTCTTTCCCGTTGCAAGTGCGATTGCAATGCCATCCTTGTCGGATACCGACCAACTTGATTCTACCCCTTTTTTGTGAAAATCCATCTTATCAAATGGATAAAAATAATCGAGATAACTTTCTGTTGATAGAGATTCTTCTTTAATAAAATGGTTTTTTGGAAGATATACAGATTCATAGGTGATAAATTCCGCAGTTGTCGGAAGTGCAGTCATAAAGCCTAAAAATCCGTAGGAATTGATGAAACGAAGAACCATACTTTTCAGTTCATCTTCTGGTGCTTTATGCATGACCTGCAAACCGATATTGACAGCATCCAGTACAAGTGATTCTGCATCTTTCATAGGATTATACATTTCTGGTTTGGCATCCGCAGATACTACAATATATAAAGTCCCATCCTCGGCGGTACGGTATTCATAACTGCTGTACCGTATCCATGGGGAACTGGTATGTTCAAATAGATTTTTCATGAAAAGCCTCCAATCTGATTTCACTGGAATCAGAGCAATCGTCTGAAATTCAATTCGTATAACTTCTATATAAAGAAACTGTAATCTATTAACAATTCTATTCGATTACACATTATAGGTCAAGGGTTATCATTCTGAAATTTCAACGCAATTTTCTTTTGACAAAACATTAAAAGTATCATATTACCCTGTTATTTATTTCAGGCAGCATAGTCACTGTTTTTCAGAATTCTTTTCGTCTTTAGTTCTTACCCCGTTTTCAAGAAAATATTTTTCGTCCAATGTAAGTGTCCAAGGCAGATGAAGCAGCCTTGTTTCAAGAGCAGTCTTATATTTCTTTCTTATCTGCTTTATGGCAGTTTCCCTCACACCACGCACATTGCGGTCAGTCTTTCCGTTCAACTCAGCGTATTGGAGTGTGGAATATGAACGGACAACCACATAGTACAAAAGCTGTTTCTGGTGTTCCTTCATATTCTTTAATATCAGGCATAAATCCTGACTGCGTACAAGCTCATGGATGTAATCCGGCTCATCAAAGATATAATCAATAAAATCGCCGGCAAGTATCTGCTGCCACAGCACCATATCATAGTTGGCATTACCGGGCAGGATATAATCAGAGGCGTGCCATTCAAGCGGTACTTCAGAGCGTCCGATTTCATGGTACCGCTCTCTGCGTTCCCTGTTGTCATCAAGTTTATCCCACCACGATATAACATTTGCGAATTCTTCCTCGGTTCGTGCACTTTCTTCAAGACGGCTGATTGCCAATGCACGGGCTTCCCTGTGCAGCATAGTTTTCTCACTGGAAGAATCGTTGTATTCCGGTATTAAGTTTTGTTTGCGGAAAGCTTTTAGTTCCTCATATTTTGGCAATTTAATCAGTCCTTAAAAATTTTTTCAAAAATAATTTCAAAACACTTCCGATTTTGTAGCCGTATTTCTCCTATTAGTGAAGAGAGTAATTCTTTTTATCACTAAAGCAATTACAGAAAGGAGCAAAAAGGCTATGAAGTATGGATAAACAAAAGCTTCGGTTACACGAAGCGGAAGCATGAAACAATTATAATTTTTATCAGAGAGAAAGGCAAGGATTGATTATGGAGGCAGAAAAACTAAATAATGGCAATAGAAAGTCCGGCTCATGTGAAGCTGGATTTTTTTATCGCAGGATTGGTGGTACATGATGGGGCTTCAATAAAACCAGTGATTGCGGTACAGGGAAGGCGTGGATGACATGTTGATATTGACAAATATCTTTAGAATAAATGGTGCAGGTGTGATCTGTTATGATGGACTTCTCAAAATTATTGCAGACATGGCAGGTGAAAATCATATCATTATACCGTGTAGTATACATGAAACAATTGTCATGTCAGAAAAGACATGGCTGGATGAACAGGTGCTACAGGAAATGGTTTATAGTGTCAATCGGGAAGAAGTTCCAGCAGATGAAATTCTGTCGGATCATCCGTTTCGGTATGAGAGAGAAATGAACAGGCTTTGTATGATTTGAAACTGCATGGAAGGGTGTACAGACTGCACCCTTCCTTATTTTTCGTACATGATCTTGTAAGCGCATACACAAAAACGGACAGTATGAAATTGGTTGTGCACATGCAACAGTATCACTAAAATAAAGAGTATATCTCTGTTTATTAACACCACAGTAATTCTAAAGAATCAGCGTTATGATTGGTTCAGTAAAGAACAGGAGGACAGAGTGATGTTAAAGAATATGCAGGAAGAGAATGAAGGAACTGATGAAGGCGCAGCGGGAGGCAGCACGAAAAAAGGCACAGATGCAGGAAAGTGTCGCAGATGTGTATGATACGAATATTCGTACATTCAGTAAGAGTATAACAGGAGGGAAAACATGGCAGTAAAAGTTGGAAACAGTTGGGTGTCGGAAGCAGCTCTAAGTTATGCAAAAGTGAAAGCGGACAGTGGAGAATCCGCGACATTAAATGGACTCTTGGATCGCTACCCGGGCGTGAACTTCTCGACAAACACGCAGGCTTTTTCGCAGAAAGGTACGAATAATATTCAGATCGCACCGATTATTCTGGCACAGATGCAGAATAATCCGGACAAGCGGATCGAGTATGAGGCTTTGATCTATGATTGTGCAAAATTGATCTCAAGCGGCGCCATGGACTGGGCGCCTGCCGGTTCCCATGTGAAAGCGGCAGGAACGATCATCAATGCGGATGGCAGTGTGAGCGGCTGGGCGATCACGGAAGACGATAACGGGGATGAGTCGCGCGAAAAAACGAAGCTGGACAAGGACAAGAGAGATACGTGGGAGAAAAAGATCTTAGAGATGCATAAGCAAAAACGCATCAAAGAGAAGAAAGAAGCCCAGAAGCGTCTCGAAAAGAAAAGTATTGACTTGGACCCTACTTTAAGTTGTAATATAAACGTAACAGCTTAAAGCAGGGAGGCAATATGAAACAGACCGTAATTTTAAAGAATAAGTTATTTTTGTATCTGACGGAGTTTTTTGCGGGAATGTCCGTTATGGCAGTAGAGTTGGGAGCGAGCCGTCTGTTGGCACCGTATTTCAGTTCGTCGCAGATCGTCTGGACGATCATTATCGGAACCATCATGATCGCGATGGCGCTCGGCAATATTTACGGAGGAAGAAGTGCGGACAAGTCGCCGAATCCGGACCGCTTGTACACGAGAATCCTGATCGCTGCGATCTGGATCGCTCTGATTCCGGTGGTGGGCAAATATATCGTGCTCGGAATCTCGGCACTTTTGATTTTTACGGTGAGCAATAATTTTTTGATCATTGCAGCGTTTGCAGCATGTATGGTCATCTTTGTATTTCCTCTTTTCTTACTGGGAACCGTGACACCGTCGCTTGTAAAATATGCGGTGGACAGTCTGGATGATAACGGTAAGACAGTCGGTACACTCGGGGCATTCAACACGATCGGAAGTATCATCGGTACGTTTGTGCCGACCTTCGTGACGATTCCGGCGGTCGGAACGTCTATCACGTTTCTGATCTTCTCGGGAATTCTACTGGTTCTGGCAATCGTGTATTTTGTCAATGTCCGCGCAGGCAAAAAGAAAGTGATCGTATCGGTGGTAATCTTTGCACTGTGCTGCGGTCTTGGTTACTCGGATTCGTTTGCATTCTGGGAGAAGAATCTCACCTATGAGGGTGAATCGGTCTACAATTATCTGCAGGTATCGGAAGATGACACGTCGGTAAGACTGTCGACCAACGTGCTTTTTGGTGTGCAGTCGGTCTATATGAAGCAGGACAGGCTGACAGGCATGTATTATGATTACGCGATGGCGGCACCGCTCATGCTGGCGGATAAGAATCCATCGGATATGGATGTGCTGATCCTTGGAATGGGAACGGGAACGTATGCGACACAGTGCCGGAAGTATCTCGGGGATATGAACGTGGAAGGTGTGGAGATCGATGAGAAGATCACGCAGCTTTCGCGCAAGTATTTCTCACTCTCCGAGGATGTGCCGGTCACGACCTATGACGGCAGAGCTTATCTGAATGCGATGGATAAGAAATACGATGTGATCATGGTGGATGCCTATCAGGATATCACGATTCCTTTCCAGATGTCATCCGTTGAATTTTTTACACTGGTTAAGGATCATCTGAACGAGGACGGCGTGATGGTCGTAAATATGAACATGCGCGGCAGCGGAGATGGCAACATCAATCAGTATCTCTCCGATACGATCGGTCAGGTGTTTGACGCGGAGTATACGGTTGATGTGGCGAATACGACGAACCGCGAGCTTTTTGCATCGAACAATCCGTCGATCATGGAGAATCTGCAGGCAAATACAAAGCAGATCACAAATGCTGATTTAAGAAACATGATGGAGACGGTATACGCGGATAGCACTCCATACGGAAAAGGCGATTATATTTTGACGGATGATAAAGCTCCGGTGGAACTTCTCGGCATGCAGGTGATCGATCAGCTGATCGAGGAGGAAGTTGCCTATTATAAGGGAATCTACGAGCGTGACGGAATCCAGGGAGTGTTAAATTCATTGTAGGAGGAAACGGACATGATGTATAATCCGCAGTTGGATACGTTTTTGTGCGTTGTTGAGGCGGGAAGTTTCAGCAAGGCAGCGGAACAGTTGTATATATCGGCTCCGGCGGTCATCAAACAGATCAATTCGCTTGAGGCAAGTCTTGGTATGAAGCTTTTTGACAGGACGCACAGAGGGCTTGTGGTAACGGAAGCCGGACAGTCGATCTACAATGACGCAAAATATATCATCGGGTATTGCAAGGAGTCGGTGCAGCGGGCGAAAGAGGCAATGCAGGTATCGGACGATGTGATACGCGTCGGAATCTCGCCGATGACGCCGCCACAGGTATTTGTGGATCTGTGGCCACAGATCCAGAATCTATATCCAGATATAAAGTTTAAGCTGATCACATTTGAAAATACCTTGGAGAATGCAAGAGAGATATTGGCAAATCTGGGGCAGAATATCGATGTTGTAGCCGGAATATTTGATGAAACAATGTTAAAACTCAGAGGATGCGACGGCACTGAGATCTCAAGAGAACCGTTTTGTGTAGCGGTATCGATTCATCATAGGCTGGCGGAAAAGAAAAAGATTACATTGGATGATCTGGCGGGAGAAAATTTCATGCTCATGCAAAGAGGCTGGAGTTATTACGGAGATCGGTTAAGAGATGATATGATCAGGAATCATCCGGAAATCAACATCGTAGATTTTGATCTGTATAATGTGGAAGCGTTTAACTGGTGTGAGAATGAGGTTCTTCTTGCGTTCAAAAGCTGGGAAAGTGTTCATCCGTTGATCAAAATTATTCCGGTGGAATGGGATTACACCATGCCGTTTGGAATACTTCACTCGAAAACCCCGTCGGATAAGGTCAAGCGATTGATAAAGGCTATCCGGCAGATCAAATAAGGATGTGTGTATAAGCGCAAACCTAAAGGTTTATACTGCATAACAAAACGAGACTTCTTATCAGGTCTCGTTTTCTTTATAATAAGGACAGATAAAATGAAATGGGCCGATGTTTCAAGAAGGAGGAATTGCAAATGGAATACGTTACATTGAACAATGGAGTTAAGATGCCGATCCTCGGATACGGCGTATATCAGGTTACAAAGGAAGAATGTGAAAGATGCGTACTCGATGCGCTTAAAGTTGGATACCGTGCAATTGATACGGCGCAGAGTTATTTTAATGAGCGTGGTGTCGGGGAAGGGGTCCGCACCTGTGGAATCCCGAGAGAAGACTTATTTGTTGTGTCAAAAGTTGCAGCAGAGCACAAGACATATGAGCAGGCAATGGCGGGAATCGATGAAACCTTAAAGAAGATGGGACTGTATTATCAGGATTTTTGCCGTGTTTTTTGCATTTTAAACTTTCAGTTAAAAATACATATTTGAATATAAAATACACACAATTTGAATACAGATAAATAATAAAAAGAAAAAATAAAAATATTTCGCAAAATAGTTGACAATATAAAACGCATATGGTAATATACAGTCAACAAAACAAACAAGACCTAATTACACAAGACTTCCAATCGAACCAAGCGGTTGGGAAGCCAATTGGAAATAAAGAGAAGCTTGGAGTAAGCAGGAATTGAATGAGAAGAGGAGGTACAGTCCAATGGGACGATAAGTAAAATCCAAAACTTCATGGTAAGTGTGGTAGTGTCTGATAGTTTTCAGCAGGAAAAGCCTTTTCAAATGGATGAGAATAATTCTTAAAGTTATTAGTAGAGGATAACAGAGACGATGGAAGGCAATGGATATGTACAGACATTTTACAGATGAAGATACTGCGGAAAGATACCACGGAAGGTAATTTGAGGGTAGGATGTGCGGAAGAAGTTCATTCTATAAAAAGCGAGAGAGCATACTTCAGATTATTATTCAATATAGAGCATACATATCACTAATTTTCTAAACAGGTGGAAACATTTGTGAGCTGGAAGAATTAAATTACAAAAGAAAGGAATAAAAAATTGAATAACGAAACCGAGTAGAACGGTCACTGTATTTTTAAAGTTGAAAGTATGGTGACCGTTTCTTTTTAATTTTAAAGTAAAATAAATTGCACATTCTACGAATTAAGAGTAAAATTTTATAAATAGTGAAAAACGGGATGAAACAGGGAGAAAAAATGTTAAAAAAATTAACGCAACAGGCTACAGATCTGATATTACATTCCATCGCCTCCGGCGAAGTCATGGGTGCTAATTTTCTCATAAAAAAAGGAAATGAAGAACTGGTCTATGCACAGGCTGGAATGGCGGACCGGGAAGCGGAAAAACCAATCGAACGGAATACGATTTTCCGGTTATATTCCATGACAAAACCGGTTACAGCAGTGGCGGCAATGATTCTGATGGAAAGAGGAATGCTTGATCTGTACGAGCCGGTAGCGGATATCCTTCCGGCATTTGCACACCAGAAAGTGGAGCGAGACGGAAAATTGTATACACCGGAGAGGCCGATACTGATGCATGATCTTTTGGCGATGACTTCCGGGCTGGTATATCCGGAGGAACAGACCATGGGTGGACGTGCAGTCACAAAAGTGTTTGAGGAAGCGTGTGCGCGTCTGGAAAGTGATCACCCGGTGAGCACACAGGAAATGGCAGAAAAAATTGCGGCATGTCCACTGGTATTTGCACCTGGGACAAGCTGGCAGTATGGAACATCTGCAGATATAATGGGCGCAGCCATTGAGAAGATAGTGGGAGAACCACTGTCCGTGTTTATGAGAAAGGAAATCTTCGAACCATTGGAGATGGAAGATACCGGATTTTTTGTGCCGGAAGAAAAGAGAAAACGTCTGGCTGCAACTTACGCATCGGTTTTGCAAAAGGAAAAGAGAACGATGGAGCGGTATGAAGGAAATCATCTGGCTATTTTAAACGATATGAGCGGAGAGCCGGCATTTGTTTCGGGAGGAGCCGGACTGGTATCGACATTGGATGATTATCTGCATTTTGCGCGGATGCTGCTGCAGGGTGGAATCTGGAACGGGCAGCGTATTCTGCAGAAAAAAACGGTGGAATATCTGACGCATGGAAGTTTGTCGGCAAACCAGCAGCAGGCAATGCAGCAGTGGATCGGACTGGAAGGGTATACCTATGCAAATTTTATGCGGAGATGTGTGGCACCTGAATTGCAGCAGGGAATCTGTGTAAAGGGAGAATATGGCTGGGATGGCTGGCTGGGCGCATATTTTGCAAATCTGCCGGAACAGGATATCACGATCCTTATGGGAGCACAGAAAAAAGATGCAGGCACGTTTTCCCTGACACGCCGGTTGCGAAACCTGTGTCTTTCAAACATTCTGTAAATTACAGGAGGGTAATACATTTGGAACAGAAAAACATGCTTCCGGGACTGACGCGGGAGGCCGAAGAACAAAAACTGCAGGAGATTATCGGGATTGCACAGCAAAATCTTGAACGCGCCAGAGCAGATATCCGGAAAGTGAACGAGGATCTGGAAGACCTGCTGGACGTGTATGAGGCACAGGATAAGGAAGGCCTGGCGTTGTGGAATAATGCAACCGCGCGTCTGAAGGAAAATGAGTATGATCTGGTGCGTTATGAGAAAGCGCGCAGGAAACCGTATTTTGGACGAATTGATTTCAAAGATCCGAATGTAAAAGGGGACGAGTCTTACTATATCGGAAGAGTGGGAATTGCAAAAAATAACTCGGAACCGGTCGTATTGGACTGGAGAGCACCGATTGCATCGGTATATTATGAGAGTGGTCTGGGGCCATGTCAGTATACCGTCAGTTCGGAGGGAACCTTTACGATTGACCTGAAACGGAAACGCACGTATGAGATTGAAAATGATCATCTGAAAGATTTTTTTGATTCCGATGTGGTGGCAAATGATGAACTTCTGACAAAGTATCTGGCGAAAAACAAGAAGGCGGTGCTCGGTGAGATCATTGCAACGATTCAGAAAGAACAGAATCTGATTATCCGGCGTTCGCCAAAGACCAATATCATTGTACAGGGTGTAGCCGGTTCGGGAAAGACAACCGTCGCCATGCACCGTATTTCCTATATTTTATACAATTACAGCGATGATTTCCGGCCGGAAGATTTCTATATTATAGGGAGCAACCGGATACTCTTGAATTACATTACGGGGGTATTGCCGGAACTGGATGTGTATGGCATCCGGCAGATGACGATGGAACAGCTGTTCATCCGTCTGTTGTATGAGGATTGGGATGAACGGAAATATCGTTTTCACCTCCTGGAAAAAGATGATGAAAAAAATGCGCAGAAAGGAAACCGTGAGTGGTTTCATGATCTGGAATTATATTGTGCAGCTTATGAACAGAGGGAAATTTCACACGAGGAAGTTTATCTGGAAAACACAAAGACACTTCTGGTCGGGCATGTGCTGATCAATACTTATCTGCGGGAACATCCCGATCTTTCCATGCAGAGCAAAATTCTTATGCTCAACGAGGTTTTATATTCCAAATACGAAAACGAAGTTCTGGGAAAACAAATATCCTATCCGGCAAAAGTAAAAAAGGCACTGGATAAGAAATATGCTTCTTTTTTTGGAGATGGAAAATGGAAGACATCTATTTACGATTTTTACCGGGAATTCTTACAGGTGCAGGCAGTTGCCGGGAAAGAAGTAGATATACCAGAAACTTCTTTTGATGTATACGATCTTGCAGCGCTTGCCTATATTTACAAGCGGATCAAGGAAACTGATCCGGTGCGGGAGGCCAGTCATGTGGTCATCGATGAGGCACAGGATTTTGGAATGATGGCATATTGCTGTCTGCACTATTGTCTGCGGGGATGCACATACACGATCATGGGGGATACCTCCCAGAACATACATTTCCGGTATGGGTTAAATGACTGGGAGGAATTGCGGAAACTGGTGCTGACCGGCACGTATGATGCGTTTGGGCTGTTGCGGAAAAGTTACCGGAATACGGTGGAAATTTCCGAATTTGCAAATGATATTTTGCGGCATGGAGATTTTGCTGTGTATCCGGTGGAGCCGATTATCCGGCATGGAGCAGCCGTGCGGGTGGAGAAACAGCCGGATGCAACAGCGCTTTTAGAAGAGACGGTACACACGATCCGGAAGTGGCAGCAAGATGGATATGAAACGATTGCGGTGATCTGTCGTGAGGAAAAAGAGGCAGCAGAGCTGGCGGAACAGTTGAAATCTTATATGGAGATTGTGGACTGTAACCCGGGGACTACGGAATTTGGAGCCGGTGTTATGGTGCTTTCGGTTGCCTACACGAAAGGACTGGAGTTTGATGCGGTTCTTTTGTATGATCCGACGCAGAAAAAATATCCGGCAGATAACGGACATGTGAAACTTTTGTATGTTGCGGCAACCCGCGCGCTGCATGAGCTTGTGGTGTTGTATCACGGAAATCTGAGCAGAATTCTGACAGATCCGGTTTCAAAAGAGAAAAAGCAGAAAGTGTTTGCAGCAGAAACACTGACCAAGGCAAAGGAATATGAAAAGAAAATCTTTACGCAAAAAGAAATAGAGCAGCAGCGACGGACGGAGGCAGATAAGGAACGCAATGCGCGAAGTTATATCGGTCCGGAACGGATCGAGGTGTCTGCACCGAAGGAAGAGGAACCTGACATCCATCCGGTTTCAGAGAAGTCAGTACCCAAGAAAGAGAAACCTGTCATCCATCCGGTTTCAGAGAAGTCAGTACCCGAGAAAGAGAAATCTGTCATCCATCCGGTTTCAAAGGTGTCGAAGGCCCCGGAGATTGCGCAGATCAATCCGTCTCCTTATGCATTTGGGGATCTGCCGGATAACCGGTTGCTACCGGTACGTGGACATTCCCGCATGAATTATACGGTGAAATGGGCCAAAAAAACGAAAAAGCATATAGACATTGCAAGTATGGCAGGAATTCTTCGGCTGACACCGATGACACCCGAGGTGATAAGGGTAAGTTTCGTCAAAGGTGTGACGACAGAAATCAAGGATACCTACTGGAAACCGGAGGCAACGGATGTTTTTTCGTGGAGTGTCAGAGAGTCAAAGACGGCATTAAAAGTTTCCACGGAAAAAGTCAGTGCTGTGATTGATAAAAAAACAGGTGCCATACAATTTGAAACAGCAGATGGTACGGTACTGTTAAAGGAACGTTCCGTGGAACCGCGCCTGATTATGGATCAGCAGACCTGGGAATTTTTTGAATGGGATTCTTCGGAAAAGATTAACGCAAAGGGAATTCTTTCTACGGATCTGCTCGTGCTGCGTGCAAAAGCAAAGTATATTTCTTTTGGAGGAAAGCCGATGCGGATGCCTCTTGTTTTATCCAGGAAGGGGTATGGACTTGGAATTGCGGCAAAAGAAACCGTTTTGCTCTGTAATATCAAAACCTATGGTCCTTATATCAGTACGCTGGGCGAGGATCAGATCGACTATTATTTTATTTACGGGGAGACGAATGAAGAAACAATTTCCATGTACAAAAAACTAACTTTATAGACTTGTTCTTTTCCATATTTTCTTATTGAAAAACTTTCTCTTTTAGTAATTTACGTGTATAATTAAGAAAAATTATCAATAACACAAAAGAAAGAATGCAAAGGATAAGACAATATGACATTAAAAGAATTGGAAATCGGGAAAAATGCCGTTATAAAAACGGTTGGCGGCGAGGGTGCGCTACGCCAGCATTTCCTGGATATGGGAGTGATTCCGGGAGCGGAAGTGACGGTGATTAAGTTTGCTCCAATGGGCGACCCGATGGAACTGCAGATCCATGGGTATGAGCTGACTCTTCGGTTGGCAGATGCAGATCAGATTACAATTGAGCAGATTTCTTCCCGTACCAGAAAGCATGAAGGAGCCAGAAACATTAATCAGTCGGTTCATCCGGGACTGGGCGAAGAAGGAAAGTATCATGTAAAAGGGGATGGAAACCCTTTGCCGGAAAAGACGAGGCTTACATATGCGCTGGTGGGAAATCAGAATTGTGGAAAGACGACGCTGTTTAACCAGCTTACAGGATCAAGCCAGCATGTGGGAAACTTTCCGGGTGTTACGGTAGACCGTAAGGATGGAATGATCCGTGGCAAAAGCAATACACTGGTAACAGACCTTCCGGGAATTTATTCCATGTCCCCTTACAGCAGTGAAGAGATCGTATCCCGTAATTTTATCCTGTATGAGAAACCCAGAGCTATCATTAATATCGTGGATGCGACGAATATCGAGCGTAATCTGTATCTGACCATGCAGTTGTTGGAAATGAACATTCCCATGGTCGTAGCCCTGAACATGATGGATGAAGTCACCGGCAATCACGGTTCCATCGATGTGAATGCCATGGAGGCATTCCTGGGAGTACCCGTAATCCCCATTTCTGCTGCGAAAAACGAAGGTGTGGACGAACTGATCCGCCATGCAGTCCATGTGGCAAAATATCAGGAACGGCCGCTGCGGCAGGATTTCTGCGATAAAAACGATCATGATGGTTCCGTACACCGCTGCATCCATGCGGTGGGGCATCTGATCGAGGATCATGCGGAAGCAGCAAAAATACCTCTTCGATTTGCAGCAACGAAAGCTATCGAGGGAGATCATCTGATTCTGGGAAAATTGCGTCTGGATGAAAATGAGCAGGAAATGCTGGAACATATTGTCTGCCAGATGGAGACAGAGCGTGGTGTGGACCGGAGTGCGGCTATCGCGGACATGCGGTTTGATTTTATCGAGAGATTATGTGAACAGACGGTAGTAAAGCCGAAGGAAAGCAAAGAACGGATCCGCAGTGAGAAGATCGATCGGATCCTTACCGGAAAATATACGGCAATCCCTTGTTTTATTGTGATCATGATATTGGTGTTTTATTTGACATTTAATGTGATCGGAGCCTGGCTGCAAGGGCTTTTGGAACTGGGAATCGGCAGACTGACAGAACTTGCGGATGCAGCCATGACAGCGGCCCATGTCAACAGTGCAGTACAAAGTCTTGTGATCGACGGTATTTTTACCGGGGTGGGCAGCGTATTGAGTTTCCTGCCTATTGTGGTGACCTTGTTTTTCTTCCTTTCACTTATGGAAGACAGCGGTTATATCGCCCGTGTGGCATTCGTGATGGATAAGTTGCTTCGAAAGATCGGTCTGTCCGGACGAAGCATCGTACCCATGCTGATTGGTTTCGGCTGTACGGTTCCGGCAGTCATGGCGACGCGGACGCTGACCAGTGAGAGAGATCGTAAAATGACGATTTTGCTCACTCCGTTTATGAGCTGTTCTGCAAAATTACCGATTTATTCGTTCTTCGTGAGCGTATTTTTCCCGGGAAAGGGTGGACTGATCATGTCGGCATTGTATCTGTTTGGTATCCTTATGGGAATTCTGGTAGCATTTTTATATCGGGGCACGTTGTTCCAGGGAGAACCGGTGCCTTTTGTAATGGAACTGCCGAACTACCGTCTGCCGGGAGCCAAAAATGTAGGGCAGCTGTTGTGGGAAAAGGCGAAAGATTTTTTACAGAAGGCATTTACTGTGATCTTCATTGCAACGATTGTAGTATGGTTTTTACAGAGTTTTGATCTGAAACTGAATCTGGTAGAGAATTCAGCCAACAGTATGCTGGCAATGCTATCAGGTCTGTTGGTTCCGGTGTTCCGGCCGCTGGGATTGGGAGACTGGCGGATCTGTACGTCTCTGATCAGCGGATTCATGGCAAAAGAAAGTGTGGTAGCAACCCTGGAAGTATTGTTTGGCAGCAGTATTGCCACGGTACTTACCCCGTTGGCAGCCGCTACATTACTGGTATTCAGCCTGCTGTATACGCCCTGCGTGGCAGCCATCGCTTCTGTACGCAGAGAACTGGGTGGAAAATGGGCCATTGCCGTGGTACTCTGGCAGTGTTTTGTGGCATGGGTGGCAGCCTTTTTGGTACATGGAATCGGAATGCTTCTGGGATGAAGATTCCTCGATAAGCGAATATTGGATAGAAGTGTGGGAGTGCGCAGCACGAAACAATTCGTAGGAATTAAAGGTGGGGCTTTTGCCCCCGACATCCATATATAATAGAAAACCTGCAGGGGATTATTCCTCCTGCAGGTATTTTATTACGCATTTCAATTCCGGTGAGATCCATTTGTTCCTATGATATAAAAGCTGCCGCCAGATATCCGGCTGAATCTCCGTCATGGGGAGTCTGACGAGATTTCCTTTTGCCAGATCTTCCGCTACAACGAACTCCGGCAGATAGGAGATGCCGAGACCCTGACACAGAAGATTGCGGATCAGCTGGGTATCGCCCACCTCCATGATGGGCATTGTCTCCTTACCGTTTTGGGAGAGCAGATCATCCAGAGCAGCCCGGTAACTCATGTTTTTCTCTGTCAGGATCAGCGGATATTCCAAAATCTGTTCCAGGGTGATCTGAGTCTGTCCGGCTAAGGGGTGACTGGCACCGGTGACAAAATGAATATCCACGGGAGCTTCGAAAGCGGTCACATAATTGTGATTAAAAATACGGCGGTCCAGCGTGTATACAATGTCCACCTGATTCTGCCCCAGCATCTGGAACATTTCATCGGTGCTGGTAGCGATGATCTTCAACCGGATTCCGGGATATTTTTCATGAAAATCCTTAAAACGGCTGTGAAATTCCCAGCTGGCCAGGGACTCTGCAATGGCGATCCGCACCAGTCCTTCGGGAGCGGTATTACCGCAGATGTGGGTGGCTTCCGCAGCAAGCCGCAGAATCTGTTGGGCCAGGGGTAACAGCTTCTCCCCTTCGTTGGTCAGGGTTACGGTATGCCCGATCCGTTCAAACAGAGGGATGGACAGCTCCTTTTCCAATTGTTTGATCTGAAAGGATACGGTGGACTGGGTATAACCCAGACGTCCGGCCGCCAGCGTAAAGCTCTTCAGTTCGTTCACCATAACAAAGGTTTCCAGATTTTTAACATCCATGGGGTAGATACACTTTCTGAATTGTAAATTTAATTCCTCGATCAATATAATGAAAATAATTTGTTTTTCAAATATTTAAGAAAATTATATAATGAGAAAACAGGGCTGTCAATGTGAAAAGATGGCGAAAATATGGGAAAACAGCAAAAATATATGCCGTATCCGGCGTTTAAAATAAGAAAGTATTGGGAAGGATCAGAGGTATGGAAAAAAGAGAAAGACTGGGAAGCCGTTTGGGATTTATCATGCTGTCGGCAGGGTGTGCCATTGGCTGCGGAAATGTGTGGAAGTTCCCCTGGATGTGCGGACAGAATGGTGGAGGCAGCTTTATGCTGATCTATGTGATCTGTCTGATCGTGCTGGGCCTGCCTGCTATGATCATGGAGTTTTCCGTGGGACGCGCAGCGCAGACGAGTCCGCTTTATATGTACCGGAAATTATCCGGCGGCAGGGGAAAATGGAATCTGTGGGGCATCGTCTGCCTCATCGGCAACATTGCACTGATCGCTTTTTATGCGGTGGTGTCCGGATGGATACTCTATTATTTTGTAAAATTTCTGACAGGGCAGAATCAGGATTTCGGTTTTGAAAAAATGATCACGACACCCTCGGTGAATGTGACATATCTGCTAGTCACATTGCTGATCGCTTTTGTCATTTTAAGCTTCCATCTGCAGGGTGGGCTGGAACGTATTACCAAATATATGATGTCAGCCTTGATCGTGCTGATGTTGGTGCTGGCGGTGCACAGCTTTACACTTCCGGGAGCAGGAGAGGGATTGAGCTTCTATCTGATCCCTCATTTTTCCAAAATCACCGGTTCTGTGGTGGTGGGCGCCATGAATCAGGCATTTTTCACCTTGTCCGTGGGAATGGGCGGTATGGCGATCTTCGGAAGTTATATCGGCAAGGACCGTTCTCTCATGGGGGAGTCTATCCATATTATTATCCTGGATACACTGGTGGCAGTGATCGCCGGTATCATTATATTTCCGGCATGCTTTACTTATGATGTGGAAGTGACGGCGGGTCCCAGCCTTCTGTTCGATACTATGGCGACCGTATTTAACAACATGGCAGGCGGCAGATGGTGGGGAACCTTATTTTTCCTGTTCATGGTGTTTGCAGCCATGTCTACAGTGCTGGGTGTGTGTGAAAATATTCTGGCCATGGTCCGGGAACTGACCGGATGGTCCAGACCGGTAGGATGTATCGTCTGCGGTGTGGGAACGTTTCTGTTGGCATTGACAACGGCGTTGGGCTTCAGCGTGATCCATTTTCAGCCCTTTGCGGCGGGAACGACCTGGCTGGACTTCTGGGATTTCCTGGTGTCGAATAACATCATGCCTATAGGTTCGATCCTGCTGGCAGTATTTTGCTGTTATAAGGTCGGTTGGGGCTGGGACAAATTCCTGGAGGAAGCAAATGAGGGAAAAGGATTGAAAGTGCAGCATTGGATGAAGCCGGTGTTCAAGTATTTTGTTCCGGCGGCAGTGCTGTTCATCTATGTGTACGGAATTGTGAATTTTGCGTGGAAATAGAGAAAATAAGACGAGACAAACGACGGCGGGGTAAGAACCCTGCCGTTTTTGTGTATACGATGACCAAGTACAGATTTGTGCTTGCACAAGAATCTGTATTTGGAGAATGTACATCATCGAGCTTTTAAGCGAAATGGTGTACAAAGTATACAAATCGAGTAGGAGCCAGCCTGCTCGATTGTATAGGATGAGATGGGAAGCGGTTGCACCGTAACTCAAAATTGGGTAGTATGTAACTATTCAGAGGCATGCAAATCAGGTCAATATGTACGTCGAGTGCTTGCACTCGCAAGAACATTTGACATGATTAATAGGGCGAATGTGATTCTGAATAATTATGTGGTATGCTATGTAGTATAAAGATATGAAATCAGGAGGCATCTATGACAGAGCAGGAGATCCGAACGATATTACGCAGACAAAGAGAATATTTTGCTACGGGAGCCACACTTTCCCGGGAATTCCGGGCAAAACAGCTGGGAAAGTTAAAGGCATCCCTGCAGTGCCATGAAACAGAATTGAACGATGCACTGCGACAGGATCTGGGGAAAAGCCGGATGGAGAGCTATATGTGCGAGATCGGACTGACGCTCTCGGAGCTGACCTGGATGCAGAAACATCTGCGGGGGCTGATGCAGGAAAAGAGAGTGCCGACACCGTTATCACAGTTCGCAGCGAGGAGCTTCCGGTCTCCGTCACCCTATGGCACCGTGCTGATCATGAGTCCATGGAATTACCCGGTGTTACTGACGCTGGATCCGCTGATCGATGCCATAGCTGCCGGAAATACGGCGGTGGTGAAGCCCAGTGCATATGCTCCGGCGACGGCAGCTGTGCTGAAAAATATTCTGGAAGAATGTTTTCCGATAGAATACGTGGCTGTGATCACCGGCGGCAGAACGGAGAATCAGGCATTATTGCAGCAGCGGTTTGATATGATATTTTTCACCGGAGGCAAGATCGTGGGACGGGAGGTGCTGAGAAGTGCCGCGGAATACTTGACCCCGGTGACGCTGGAGCTGGGTGGGAAAAGCCCCTGCATCGTGGATGCTACGGCAAAGATCCCGCTGGCGGCCCGGCGGATCGTGTTCGGAAAATATCTGAATTGCGGGCAGACCTGCGTGGCACCGGATTATATTTTGTGCGATGGCCAGATCCGGGATCAGCTGGTGGAAGCTATCCGAGAGGAGATCGCGAGGCAGTTTGGAGAAGATCCCCTGCAAAATCCGGATTATGGAAAAATCATCAACGAAAAGCATTTTCACAGACTGTTGGGATTGATGGATGCGGAAAAGACTGTCTGCGGCGGGCAGTATGACGAAAAGACTTTGCGGATTGCTCCCACAGTGATGACGGATGTGGACTGGGCGGATGCCGTGATGGGAGAAGAAATCTTCGGACCGATCCTGCCGGTGCTGACGTATAATGCACATGATGCAGAGAAAGGTGTTGCACAAAATGATTTTTGCAGGGATGCTTCCGGGACGCATGCAGCCACGGGAGACTTTGTGGATTGGGCAATCCGCTGTATGGAGGAACATCCACATCCTCTGGCTCTGTATTTTTTCAGCGAAGACAAAAAGGCCCAGAGGCGGATCCTGAACTATTGCCATTTTGGCGGCGGCTGCATCAACGACACCATCATTCACCTGGCCACCAGCGCCATGCCCTTCGGCGGCGTGGGTGAGAGCGGTATGGGTGGGTATCACGGCCGCACTGGATTCGAGACCTTCAGCCATTATCGGAGTATCGTGGACAAAAAGACATGGATGGATCTGCCGATACGGTATCAGAGGTATGATGAGATGAAAGAGAAGATGTTACGGAGATTTTTGAAGTAACGTCCTGAAAAGTGTGAGATGGCACGAGATTACGTCCTGAAAAGTGTAGTGTATAGCCTAAATTACGTCCTGAAAAATGTAATAACAGGATATTTGCGTGAAATAATATAGAAATCGTGAAGGAAAGAAGGTAATTAGTATGAACTTTATCAAACAGAAATGCATTACAGCAGCAGTATTATTGCTGGTTGCTATTTTGTCCATAACGGTTGTAGGAAAATACGCCTCCGCCCCGGAGAATCATCAGAAGACCATCGCCTCTCTGGATGAGAAAAAACAGACTGTCATGGAACTGACGGCGGCATCCACGGTGACCTCGGCACTGATCACCTTGCTTCCGGGCGACACGGCAACACCCATTGCGGAGAAAATGGCAGATGTCAGCGGATACCTGCTAGTGGTCCTCTGCGCTATCTATCTGGAAAAATATCTCGTGACGATTACCGGTTATGTGGCATTTACCTACCTGATTCCGATTGCCTGCGGCTTGTGGATGCTCAACCTGATCTTTGCAAATGCCACCGTGCGAAAACTGGCAGCAAAACTGGCGGTGTTTGGCTTGGCGATCTCCCTCGTGGTTCCCGCCAGTGTGAAGATCTCCGACCTCATCGGTGATACCTATCAGGCCCAGATCGAAGCAACCATTGAAGATGCCAGGAACACACAGAACATATTGGAAAACAGTGGCGTGGTGGATGACACTAATGCGACGGAAACAACCGGAACCGATGCAGCTGGAACTGTTACAGGTAACGTGCAGGAGAAGGACAACAATAACTCCGGCTCTGTCTCAAACATTTTCGACTGGGCAAAAGATGCCATTTCCGGCGCTAAAGATTCGGTGGTAAATGTTGTGGAAAATGTGACGATTTCTACCGAAGATCTGGTACAGAAGGTGGAGAATTCCCTGAATCACTTTATCGAGGCGGTTGCCGTGATGATCATTACTTCCTGCGTGATCCCGATGTTGGTACTGTTGTTGTTTTTCTGGATGGTGAAGATCGTGCTGGATGTGGATCTGAGTGGCGTGAAGATCAAGGGGATGCTACCGGAGCGGAAGGAATAAGTGAATATATTCAGACAAAAATACTTATATTAAAAGATTTTTTGACCTAAATATGGTATCTTATTATTAAAAAGAATAAAATTATTCATTTTGAGGCTTTAAGAAACAAAACATTTGATGAAGCAAGAAATATGGAAAAACAGGATGGACATAGCTATGGCAGAAAAGAATACCGCTGATATTGGTTTTGAAAAACAAATATGGAATGCTGCGTGTGTGTTGCGAGGCAACTTGGATGCATCAGAATATAAAAGTGTTGTGCTTGGATTAATCTTCCTGAAGTATATCTCGGATCGATTCAATGATAAATATAGGGAATTGTTGGCAGAAGGTGACGGCTTTGAGGAAGATATAGATGAATATACATCTGAAGGTATTTTCTTTGTACCGGTGGGGGCGCGGTGGAGTGAGATAGCGGCAAAAGCACATACACCGGAAATCGGTACAGTTATCGATGATGCTATGCGTGCTATTGAAAAAGAGAATAAACGCCTGAAAGATATTCTTCCAAAAAACTTCGCACGTCCGGAACTGGATAAGCGTAGACTGGGTGATGTGGTGGATTTATTCACTAATATTCAGATGATAGAACACGGCAGCGAGAAAGATATTTTGGGTCGCACTTATGAGTATTGCCTGTCCATGTTTGCGGAACAAGAAGGAAAGCGTGGTGGTGAATTCTTTACTCCGTCCTGCGTAGTACGTACCTTGGTAGAAGTGTTAAAACCGTTTAAGGGGCGAGTATATGACCCTTGTTGTGGATCGGGCGGTATGTTCGTACAGTCTGCAAAGTTTGTAGAGAATCACAGCGGTAATATCAGCAACATTTCTATTTATGGTCAGGATTCCAATCCTACCACATGGAAGATGGCACAGATGAACCTTGCTATCCGCGGTATTGAGCCGGATTTGGGAACATACGCAGCAGATACATTCCTTGATGATCGCCATCCTACATTGCGGGCAGATTATATTATGGCAAATCCGCCGTTCAACCTTTCAGACTGGGGCGCAGATAAATTGAAAGAGGATGTTCGTTGGCAGTATGGCATGCCGCCAGCAGGAAATGCCAACTTTGCATGGCTGCAACATATGATTTATCACCTTGCACCGACAGGAAGAATCGGTATGGTACTTGCTAACGGTTCCTTATCTTCTCAATCAGGAGGAGAGGGTGAAATCCGGAAGAATATTATTAATGCTGATTTAGTTGAATGTATTGTGGCAATGCCAACGCAGCTTTTCTATACAACGCAGATTCCGGTTTCACTTTGGTTTATCAATAAGCAGAAGAAACAGCCGGGAAAGACGTTGTTCATTGATGCGCGCAAGATGGGAACAATGGTCAGTCGCAAGCTTCGAGAACTTACCGATGATGATATCAAGAAAATTTCTGATACCTATGAAGCATTTGTAGACGGAACTCTTGAAGATGTAAAAGGTTTCTGTGCAGTTGCAGATACAGAGGAAATTGAAAAGCAGGATTATATTCTTACTCCAGGAAGATATGTGGGGATCGAAGAGCAGGAAGATGACGGAGAACCATTTGAGGAAAAGATGGACCGTTTGACATCAGAACTTTCAGAAATGTTTGCTAAGAGCCATGAGTTAGAAGATGAAATCCGTAGGAAACTGGGAGCGATTGGGTATGAAATTTAAACTAGGAGATATTTGTTCTCGACTCAGTAGCGGAAAGGGAATTTCAGCGAAATTGATAGATGATGTTGGTAAATTTCCGGTGTATGGAGGTAATGGATTACGTGGGTATACTGCACAGAGCAACTTTTTTGGAGAATGTGCGATTATTGGACGCCAAGGAGCTTTTTGTGGAAATGTAAGATATTTTTCAGGCGAAGCATATATGACAGAACACGCCATTGTTGTATGTGCCAACAAAGATAATAATACGCGTTACTTGGCATATTTGCTTGGAATAATGAAATTGGGAAGATTATCAGGGCAATCAGCACAACCGGGGCTTTCAGTGAAGACTCTTGCTCAACAAGATGTTGATATGCCTCCACTAGAACAACAAAGAAAAGTGGCGAAGATTCTTGCTACAATCGAAAAAAAAATTGAACTAAATAATAAGATAAATGAGAATTTAACTGATCAAGCACAGGCTATTTATCAGCAGCATTTTGTGACAAAAGCCAATCCTGACTGGCCACTTGGTCATCTCTCCGATTTGATCAATGTCAAATATGGAAAAGATCATAAAAAGCTTGCTGATGGCGCTTATCCCGTTTACGGCTCAGGCGGAATTATGAGGTATGTAGAGCATCCATTGTATGAAAAGGAATCTGTTCTCATTCCTCGAAAGGGAACTCTCAACAATGTGATGTATGTCAACCAGCCTTTTTGGTCTGTTGATACCATGTTCTATACGGAGATGAAGCAAGCTAATGTAGCAAAGTTCGTATATCACTATGTAAAGTCCAAAGACCTCGCATCTATGAATGCGGGATCAGCAGTACCAAGCATGACAACAGCAATTTTAAATGCCATGGAACTTAGGATTCCTTCTGAAGAGGCTTTGTTTCAATTTGAAAATTCCGTTGCTCCGATGTACGAGATGATTAAGAAAAACGAGGATCAATCTCGTAAATTGGCTCAATTACGTGATGTTTTATTGTCAAAGCTTATGTCCGGTGAAATTGACGTTTCCAATCTGGACCTTTAAGCTGCTAAATTCTCATTTAACCTAATAACTCCTACCAACGGCAGGAGTAAAAGCCAACGGAACTGCCGTTGATTCGTTCTTTGGAAAAAGATAAGGAGAACGAATCATGAAACAAAGAATTATGGAAGAAATTGTGCAACAGATGTTGCCGCATCTCGACAACGCACAACTACAGAAATTACAGGAGGTCTTAGAGCATTCACTCTATAACTACGAGATTTCCGGCAAAGTTACTGAGGCAGAGGATGACAGCCAAAAATTGATTGATTCATTTGTGTATGCGAAACGTATTGAGGGTTGCTCAGAGAAAACACTGAAATATTATCGAACTACAATAGAAGCAATGACGGAAGCCGTAGACAAAGGTGTGCGTCATATGCAGACGGATGATCTCAGAGCATATCTCACAGAATATCAGGAGAAACATGGATCAAGCCGTGTGACAATTGATAATATTCGTAGAATCTTATCCAGTTTCTTCTCTTGGTTAGAGGATGAGGATCATATTCTGAAAAGTCCTGTACGTCGGATACATAAAGTTAAAACAGCTACCAATATAAAGGAGACGTACACCGATGAGGAACTGGAGAAGATGCGTGATAATTGCACAGAGCTTCGGGATTTGGCAATTGTCGATATGCTGGCCTCAACCGGAATGCGTATCGGAGAGATGGTGCTGCTGAATAAGGCAGATATCAATTTTAATGAACGCGAATGCGTGGTCTTTGGTAAAGGCGATAAGGAACGAGTGGTTTACTTTGATGCAAGGACAAAGATTCACCTGAAGAATTACATTGACAGTAGGAATGATGAAAATCCGGCTCTTTTTGTAACACTGAGGTATCCACATACAAGAATAACAATTGGTGGTATAGAATCCCGCTTGCGAGAAATGGGAAAAGTTTTAGAAATAGAAAAACTCCATCCGCATAAATTCAGAAGAACACTTGCAACAATGGCGATAGACAAAGGAATGCCAATTGAGCAATTGCAGCAGCTCTTAGGGCATAAGCGAATAGATACGACCTTGCAGTACGCAATGGTCAAACAGAGTAATGTCAAACAGGCGCATAGGAAATATATAGGTTAGATAGGAAGGTGGAAGCATGGTTGAATGGAAAAAAACCACGTTGGAAAAATGTACAGATATATTGGGCGATGGTCTTCATGGTACACCCAAATATACAGAAGGTGGAGAATATGCATTTATTAATGGCAACAACCTTGTAAATGGCGAGATTTTAATTAAGAAAGATACAAAAAGGGTAGATTACAGCCAGTATGAGAAATATAAGAAACCATTAACAAATAGGACTTTGTTAGTGTCTATAAATGGTACATTGGGAAATGTGGGTATGTATAATTCGGAGAAAATCATCTTAGGTAAAAGTGCCTGCTACTTTAATGTGAAGGAGTTTGTCGATAAAGATTTTATTTATTATGTTGTTTCTTCTCCGATATTTAGACAGTACCTTGAACATAGCGCTACTGGAACAACAATAAAAAACATATCATTGAAGCAAATGAGAGAGTATGATTTTTTACTTCCGCCAATAGAAGAACAAAAACAAATATCATCTGTATTGAAAATGATAGATGAAAAAATCAAAAATAACAGAAGAGTAAATGAGAATTTAACTGATCAAGCACAGGCTATTTATCAGCAGCATTTTGTGAC
>ERZ772991.1255-NODE-1255-length-23747-cov-13.198464_pt1 | contig 23747 bp, 19 predicted proteins | sample MGYA00511128_ERZ772991 | MGnify/ENA primary metagenome ERZ772991 (study PRJEB29015, sample SAMEA2737655) | human gut metagenome | biome: human gut; feature: human-associated habitat; material: faeces | place: China | collected 2012 ... | reverse complement strand
GCTGGTGCATCTACATGACCGGTCTGGTGCTCAAGTATCTGGAAAACGACATCGGCGGCCTTGCCAATATGCAGAAGATCAACGAAGCCAAGGCCAAGGTCCTGTACGACTACCTCGATGGTCAGGACTTCTTCAATAATCCTGTGGAGCACCGCTATCGCAGCACCATGAATGTCACCTTCACCAGCCCTGACCCTGACCTCGACAAGAAGTTCTGCGCCGAGGCCGCAGACGCCGGTTTCGTCAACCTGAAGGGCCACCGCCTCGTGGGCGGTATGCGCGCCTCCATCTACAACGCAATGCCGGCCGAGGGCATCGACAAGCTGGTGGACTTCATGGAGAAGTTCCGCAAAGAGAATGCATGAGTTTTTGTGTATAGGAGATAGGAAAGTATGTTCACCATCAAAACCCTGAACGCCATCAGCCCGGTAGGTCTGGCAAAGCTGAACAAAAACCTGTTCGACGTCTCGGTGGACGCCGATGCCCCCGACGGCATCCTTGTCCGCAGCGCCGACCTGCTGAACACCACCTTCAATGACAACCTGCTGGCCATTGCCCGCGCCGGTGCCGGTGTCAACAATATTCCTCTCGACCGGTGCAGTGAGCAGGGCATCGTGGTGTTCAACACGCCCGGTGCAAACGCCAACGCTGTGGCGGAACTGGTCATCGGTATGCTCATCGCAGGCAGCCGCAATGTGGCGGCTGCCGCCCAGTGGACTCAGGGTCTTGCCGGCGACCCCGCCATGGCAAAGAGGGTGGAGAAGGGCAAAAAGCAGTTCGTGGGAAACGAGATCAAGGGCAAGACCCTCGGCGTCATCGGTCTGGGCGCCATCGGTTCCCGCGTCGCCAACTGTGCCATCGAGCTGGGCATGGAGGTCTACGGCTATGACCCCTATATCTCCATTGATGCTGCGTGGAACCTGAGCAGTCAGGTCCGTCACTGCGTCAACCTGAATGATATGCTGCCCCTCTGCGACTACATCACCATCCATGTGCCGTATCTGCCCACCACCAAGGACACCATCAATGCCCAGACGCTGGCCCTCTGCAAGGACGGTGTCAGACTGCTGAACTATGCCCGCGGTGAGCTGGTGAACACCGACGCCCTGCTGGAAGCCCTTGACACCGGCAAAGTATCCGGCTATATGACCGACTTCCCCACGGAAGCTCTGCTGGGCCGTCCGGGCGTCATCTGCACGCCTCATCTGGGCGCTTCCACCCCGGAGGCCGAGGACAACTGCGCGGTCATGGCCGCCCAGGAGATCAGCGACTACCTCAAGAATGGCAACATCACCCACTCGGTGAACATGCCCGAGGTGCATCAGCCCCGCGCCGGCGGCAAGCGCATCTGCATCATCCACAAGAACGAGCCGGGCATGATCAGCCAGATCACCGCCCTGACCACGGAGGCGGGCCTGAACATCGAGAACATGGTGAACAAGAGCAAGAAGAACATGGCCTACACCATGCTGGACGCCACCGGTGCGGTGAATGATGCACTGGCCGCGAAGCTCTCGGCCATCCCTGCCGTCATCCGGGTGCGCATCCTGTGATGCTGCGATAAAATTTTCTGAGGCCGCTGCCCTTCCGGGGCGGCGGCCTTTTCGTAAGCGGATACGCTTGAATCCCGTCATTGACCACAGCAGGGATTTGCGGTAAAATTATATCAGCCGGAGTGTCAGCCTGTGCGGCCCGCCCGGCTGAAGATGATGAATACAGGAGGTTTGTCCATATGAAGGCCAAAAGATTGCTTTCGCTGCTTCTCACAGCAGCCCTCATGCTGAGCATGATGACCCCGGTGCTGGCCGCCTCGGCAGAGACCGAATTGCCCCGCGCCTCTCAGACCCGGCTGGAAGAGACGAATGAAGTCGTCTCCATCCGTCTGCAGGCTACCGGCAAGCTGGTCTATGGCTCCCCGTTCGAGCTGTCGGTGGTCACCCGCCCGGCGGACGCGCAGTATATCGGCGTGGTGCTGGGCATCAAGGGCGAAGCCAAGGGCTACGTCACCCTCGTGCTCTCCGATAAGCTCCGCACCCTGCTCAAGATGATACCCCTGCCCCGCAAGATGTCCAAGACCCCTGATCAGGTAGAAGAGTTCAATGTCTACGCCTATGTCAAACAGCTCATCGACGGCAACGACGTCAGTGTGCTGCTGGGTGTGGCCGATGAGGTCGTCAAGGTGATGGATACCCTGAAATTCTATATCCCCACCCTGAAAGATATGTCCATGGGCCTGAAGCTCTCTCTCGAGCTCATCCGCCGCTACCTTCCCGAGGGTGCGTTCAGCCGCATCTATCTGGATGAGCAGCCCGTGGATTCGGGCAGCTATATCGCGGGTGCCGTGGCTCTGGAATCCGGCGATCTGAACACCGCCGGTGTGGCCATGTTCAAGATAAAGCCCAAGACCGAGGGCGTCCGCCTCTACTGGGCCGAAGACCTGCCCGCCGGGATGACGCTGGCCGAGGCTGAGGCACACAATGTCGGCGCTCTGCTGGAGTCGGACGGCGTGGTGGTCGATAATGCCAAGGTCACCTGTACTTATAAAAAGAAGGGCCTGTTCAGCAGCAAGTCCACGGAGTTCCCGACGCAGCCGGGGAGCTACACCCAGACGGCAACCGTCTCCGGCAACTATTCCTGCGAGAAGATCACACGGACCATCATCATCAGCTAAAGGGTGCTGTTCTGAAAAAAGTAAAATGAAATGAGAGTGCCGCTGCACGAGGAATCGTGCGGTGGCACTCTTTTTTGCGTGTACACACGAAAACAAATTTTGGAAAAAACACACGCAATCTGTTATGTATACTAGTTTATTTCAAATAAAATTGTGCATGATGTATATATAAGAAAAATATCCACGAAAAGATTATGGTAAAAACTACAAAAAACCCTTGAAATGTGTCGGGAAAATGTTTATTATAGAGTCACGGACGAAAAAAATAAAAAGGGGGAATAAAAATGCTGGGAATAGTAATGGATTTCCTGCGGTATTTCATGGATCCGGTGTTTGCAAAAGGAATGCTTATGATCTACAACTCTACAACATCGGCAATTATGGGAATTGCAGCGGCTGTGGCAATCGTCCAGCTCCTTCAGGACGATAAGCGCTCGGAGAACGTCAAGAAGGATGAAGAACAGAAGGGAGGAGCGTCTCTGAAGCGGCTTGCCGGAGAACTGCTTTTGGCAGTTGCAATCATTTTCTTCTGTTATGGAGAATACTGCAAACTGCACTATTATGAGGTGCCAAACATCAATTTCTACGACAGTTATGAGAAGGTGGAAAGTGAAATCACCGCGCCAGGCAGTATAGCGGACGTCATGTATGACGAGGCGGCGAACCAAAGAGAACAGGAGGACGCAGAGGAAAGTAATGGGGGATTCAAGGTGTACGGTATTAACTATGCACCGGGAAGCCTTATTTATCATCGGATGGGGGAAGAGGTCGACATCATTCTCTATGTGACGTGGGACAAGGGCCGAAAACCCAGAACAAAAGCGGAAAAACTGGACTTTGGAGGCGACTTGGAAAATCCTGAACTCTGCGCTGAAAATAAGATACAGATAACGGCGAATCCCTTTTCGTATTTCTCGACTGCAAAATATCCGGATGGCAGCAGTTATAAGGAACGGTACACGTACCATGATGTTGAGGAGCATAAAGTCGTCGTATCGCTTCTAGATGCAGAAAAACAGAAAGTGGTACAGATAAAGGTCGGAGACCTTTCGGATACGATAACATTTGAAGAATTACAGCCCGGCCTCTATTATTATACGGTGGAGGCAGATGGATACGAGCCGTATGTCCCGGGGTACGCATTCGAAGTCACGGAAGAGGGAGTCCTGGATGGAAGAGAAAATTTCTACGTTGTGGTGAATGAGACGAATGAGAAGCCGATGTCCGAGGAGTTCCGTGTACAGGTCTGGGCAGAAGACGAGCACCCAATGCCACAGACCAAAGTGTGGGCATACATAGAATATCCGAATGAGCTGGAAGAAGAAAGCAAATGGGGATATGAGATGGTCACAGATGAGAACGGATTTTTGTTTTTCAAAAGTGACCTTACGGATAAGACTGTCCCTGTGGTGCGTGAATTCCAGCTTCAGGAGGGCTGCCGGATGATGCTCGATTATGAAGATGCCCCTAGAGATACCACTGTTGCAGTCGAAGTGAAAAACGGTATCGGCATCGCAAGACTGACTGAACGATAAAAAGAGAGGGAACACTGCCAATGCAGCATTCCCTCTCTTTTTATTTACATCCGGAACCGCCAGCCCCAGCCGCCGCCACAGCAGCAGTTGCAGAGCAGATTGAGCAAAATCATGCTCCAGCACCAGCGCATCAGCCCGCCGGGCTGGGCGTAGGTGGTCTGGGTGCGGTAGGTCTGGCCGGGATTCTGCATCCGGCGCAGGTGCATCTGGTACTCGGTGTTATTGGGGTCCAGCTGAACGGCGCGGCGGGCATCCTGCAGCGCGTCGATGCTGTTGCCGAGGCCCTGATTGGCCAGCGAGGAGAGGTAGTACCACCGTGCCGAGCGGTTGTTCATGCCGTCCAGCACCCGGCGGGCCTCCGCATAGCGGCCATTGGCCACAAAGTTGCGGGCCGCCTGCATCTCGGGGCTGTCAGAGCCGGAGTAGCTGGCCCCGCTCTGCTGCTGATAGCCGCCAAAACCGAAGCCGAAACCAAACGGGTCGAACCCGAAGCCGAAATCGCCCTGCTGCCAGCCGTTCTGGCTGTAGCCCTGATCGTATCCCTGCTGGTAGCCGCCCTGATAATAACCCTGCTGGCCGTAGCCGTAACCGCCGCCGGGCTGTCCGCCCATCTGGGGGCCGGTGTCGCCCTTGGTGATGGCGTCGTAAGCTGCCTGCACCTCTTTGAAGTGCTCTTCGGCGGTGGGGTCGTTGGGGTTCAGGTCGGGGTGCCAGCGCTTGCACTTGGCACGGTAGGCTTTCTTTATCTCGTCGTCGGTTGCGCCGCGCTGGATGCCCAGCACCTCATAGGGATCTCTCATGGGTCTACTTCCTCACGTCTCTCAGGCCATGCGCGGCCTTTTCGTTCCATACAATATTACAGTCTACAGGACAGTGCCTGCAAAATCAAGACAAAATCCGCCTTTTGGGCGGAATTGGTTACTTTTTTGGGGTCTCTTTGGCCTGTTTGCAGTTGTATTTGAGCCACACGCCGGAATACAGGATGTTCCGCAGAAGGTCCGCGTCCTCCACGCAGGGCAGACGTTCGAAGCTTCTGGCGCACCGGGCCAACAGCAGCTCAAAAATTTCCCGCATCTCTTCCTCGTAGCCGGGCTGACGGCTGAGGGTGCGCAGCGGATTGTATGCGCCCTTTTTCTCGTCCCGTGCCAGGTCATCGTAGGCGTCCAGCAGGTAGATGAATTTGCCCAGATGGAAGCCGATGCTCCGCAGCTCCGGCGACCAGTGGTCCTGCCTGTAGTCGAACAGCTCGGCCATCAGTTCGCCGAAGCAGCCCGACACAGCGTCGAGGTCTTCGCTGCCCTCGGTTTCCAGCTGAGTCAGCCGGTCGAGGCAGGTGCGGATGGCGTTGCACTGTCGGGGCCAGCGCTGTGCGGCGGTCTGAGCAGGGGAGTCCAGCAGCTTTTCGAAGCCGAGGCCCAGCAGGCTGTGGTCGTCGTTCCATTTATCGGCGGCGTTGTAGTAGTGGAGCGCCACGCTCATATCGGCGCAGTAGTCGGTGGGGCCGCTGTGCCGCCAATTTATCTTCCGGATGGGGTGGATGGGGCAGTGGCCGCTGCCGGTGATGCACTCGCTCTCACCCTCGTAGAGGCTGGAAAGCAGCAGAGCCAGAAACGTCAGATCGTAACTCAGCGTCAAACGGCCCCGCAGGCCGTGGAGCGCACCGATGCGGCGGCAGAGGCCGCAGTAGGCCGTGCGGTAGCGGGCCTTGGCCTCGTCGTCCAGCGCGGCCTGATTCGGGATGACATATCCAAACATACGTTAGCTCTTCTTGATGAACTGGGTGCCGCAGCGGGGGCAGGAGATCTGGATACGGCCCCGGCCCCGGGGAACGCGCAGCTTCTGGCGGCACTGGGGGCAGCGGTAATAGTGGTAGAGTCTGCGGTTGTCCCACTGGTCCTTCAGGCCGCTGAACTTATTGCGGATGCGGTCCTTCACGGCGTAGTATTTATAATTTTCTTCGGTGCGCTTGGAGATGTTGCGGCTGAACATCCGGTAGTAGCACAAGCCCAGCAGCACCACGCCGACGTACAGCAGCAGCGGCAGACGGGTGAGGATATAGACCAGGATCAGCACGAGAGAGGCGATGTTCAGAAACTGGTTCAGACCATCGGTGCCGTAGCGGCCTATCATGAACTGGCGTATCTTTTCTTTCATAAACATCCTTCCTCATAAAAGAGGGGCGGGTGCGCCGCCCTTCTGTGTTTTTCTGCTTTCAGGATACCATGCAACCATGAGAAAATTTTGAACAGAGTGCAAACCTATCGTAAAGAGACGGCATTTAAGGGCCGCTCACTCCTCCCGGCAGCGGATGGTGAGGGAAACTTCGGTGTCCAAAGCACCCTCCATCCGGCAGTGGAGCTTGGCCGGGCCGGCCTCGCCGGTGGTGGCGAGATAGGTGCCTGCCATGCCGCCCCGCAGAGGGACGACGCTGGGGCCGAGGATGCGCAGCGGCCCCTCTGCGCTCAGCTGAACGGCCTCACCACAGTAGGGCAGGAGATTGCCGTTCTGGTCGATGGCCCGCAGGCTCACGGCGGCACAGTCCCAGGTGGGGCCGTCGGTCAGGATGGGATTGTGGACGGTGCATTCCAGCCGGACGCTCTGCACCGGCTCCTTCACGACGGTGCGGACGGCCCGGCCATGCCACACGGCCTCGAAGCGGTAGACGGCGGCGGGGCTGCCCAGCACGCCGATATATTTGTAGTAAAGCTGCACCAGCTCGTTCCAGCTCAGGCGCAGCGAGTACATCCGCGCCCGGGACAGGGGCGAAAGCTCCATAGCGTCCCGGCGCATCTCGTTGAGGATGGCGGCCACCTGCGGTGCGGCAGTGCGGTCGAGGCCCTCATATTTCTCCAGCAGCAGGCCCACGAAATCGTGGATCTCGATGGGCGGGTGGGGCAGAGCCGCAAAACGGCCCCGGCGGTCAGGTGTGAACTCGGCTACGAAGTCGTTGTCCCGGTAGAGCCGCAGGCTCTCGGCGTTGGTGAACGCCCAGCACGCCCCTGCAAAGCCGCCCGGATGGTCGCCCAGCGCCATGCTGGATGAAATTTCGAGCACGATGTCGGAAGGGGAGCGGGGTGTCTTCTGGCTGGCATAGACGGCGGCAGAAAGCTTCGGGCTGCGGAACATGTCCATGACCCCCTGATAGCTGATGCGGTCGCCGCTGCCGAATTCGCGGTGGGTGTTGTAGTCGGTCATGCACCAGCCGAAGCTGCCCGCCACGCCCTGCTGAGCGATGGTGTCGTTGAGGACGGCGGCGTAGCGCAGGGCCTGCGCCAGACGGTGGGGCTCGTCGTCGAAGGACTTGGCCGGGAACTGGGCGCCCTCGAACTCGCTGATGAGATAGCCTTTCCGGGTGTCGGGGGTGACGGCGGTGCGAGCCTCGCACCCGACGCCGCGCCCGTGGTAGGAGTAGTCGGCATAGGCGTAAACATCTTCCAGAAGCTGGCTGCGGCGGGTGCTGCGGGTACCAGCCGTGGGGCGGGTGGGGTCGAGACGGCGGACCGTCTCGTTGGTGCGCTTATAAAAGCTCTCGTCGTCGGCGCTGCCGCTGACCCGCACGCCCCACAAAAAGATGCTGGGGTGGCTGCGGCACTGGCAGACCATCTCGCGGCAGTTCTGCAGAGCCTGCGCTTTCCAGATGTCGTCGCCGACGTGCTGCCAGCCGGGCATCTCCACAAAGACCAAAAGGCCCAGCTCGTCGCAGGCATCGAGGAAGGCGGGGCTGGGGGGCGTGGTGAGGCGCACGGCGTTGCAGCCCAGCTGCTTTTTCAGGAGCTGAGCGTCCAGCCGCTGGATGCTGTCGGGCATGGCATAGCCCTGATAGGCGTAGCTCTGGCAGCGGTTGAGGCCCCGCAGCTCCACCCGCTGGCCGTTGAGGTAAAGCCCGCCCGCCACGAACTGCAGGGTGCGGAAGCCGAACCGGCAGCTTTTCTCGTCCAGCACCCGGTCGGGCAGGCCGCCGGTGCCGGGACGGATGAGCCGGACGGTCAGGGTGTAGAGGGTGGGATGCTCGATGCTCCACGGATGGACGCTGTTCAGTGCGCCGGTGATGGGCAGCGACAGCTCGCCGGTGTAGAACGCCCGGCTGCCCGAGGGGCTGCGGATCTCGGCCTGTAACGTGCAGCCCACCGTCTCGCCCACGGTGGCCGTGTAGATGCGGAAATCGCCCTCGGCCTTCGTCTCGATGAAGATGTCCCGCAGGTAGGCGGGCTCTTTCACGTCGAGGCAGACGGCGCGGCAGATACCGCCGTAGGTCAGAAAGTCCATCTGCCCGCCGAAGGGCGGGATGTTCAGACCTTCGCGGCTGTCGCAGCGGACAGCCACCACGTTCTTCTGGCCCAGATGGAGAGCACTGGTCAGATCGACGGTAAATGCGGTGTAGCCGCAGCTGTGGTGGAACACCCGCCGCCCGTTGCAGAACACCGTGGCGTCATGGGCCACGGCTCCGAAGGTGAGCAGGACGGTGCGGCCCTCCCATTCTTTGGGCGCAAAAAACTCCCGCCGGTAGCCCGAAAGCTTCTGGTAGTCGTTCTCGTTGCAGTAATTGTAGGGCAGGGCCTTGACCGTGTGGGGCAGGCGCACCGGTTCAAGGGTCAGCTCCGGGCATTCCGGCCGCACGATGGCGGGGTCAAAGACCGGGGTGAAGAGCCAGCCGTCGTTCCAATCGTAGTGTTCCATGGCAAATGTTCTCCGTGGCAAAATACTTTAGTTCCTATGCTACCACAAAGTTATGAACGAAAAAAGAATCCGGGCCGGATTTTATCGGTTTCTGAATAAAATTTCAGAAAGAAAGGGCCGCGTTCCCGCCGGGAACGCGGCCCTTCTTTGAAAAAGCTCAGCGGATAAAGTTGGTCATGGGTCTGCGGGGATTCTCCGGGTGCTGGATGCCCGCAGCTTTGCCGGCCTCGATGCACCGGAGCAGCCAGGCCATGTTGCGGCCCAGCTCCTGCATGACGGCGCAGCCCTCGGCGTCCTGCAGTACCTGCTCGGGGTTCGAGCCGTGGACCATGGGCCAGTAGGAGCCGCTCACCAGCGGCATATGGAAGAACTCGGGGTACTTCACCAGCTGGTCGAGGGTGGATGTGGTGCCGGCGCGGCGGGCCGAGCAGCAGATGGCGGCGGGCTTATAGGCCAGATACCTGCCGCCCGCGTAGACGAGACGGTCCATGAAGCTGGTCATGTTGCCGGAGGCGGAAGCGTAATGCACCGGCGTGCCGAAGACGAAGGCGTCGGCAGTCTTGGCTTTCTCGATGGCCTCGTTGACCACGCCGCCGAAGACGCAGCCCTTGCCGGCGGCACAGCCGCCGCAGCCGATGCAGCCGCCCACGGGCTTTGTGCCGACGTTCAGGATCTCCGTCTCGATGCCGGCGGCGTTCAGCTCCCCGGCGATGAGGCTCAGTGCGGTATAGGTGCAGCCCTTCTCGTGGGGGCTGCCGTTGATGAGCAGGACTTTCATGATAAATACTCTCCTTTTGTACGCCCGAAAAAGCGGCGTTCTGGTATGATTTTAGCACATTCATGACCGTAACGCAACGAATCATGACGCTGCCCTTGACAAAGACCGGCGGTATGACGATAATATGAAGTTACGATAACAGGAAAGACCCGAAGGAGGCCAAAACCATGCGAGTCATTGCAGGAGAAGCCCGCGGCAGACGGCTGGAAGCGCTGCCCGGCACGGATATTACCCGCCCCACCCTCGATCAGGTGAAGGAGGCGATGTTCAGCATCGTCCAGTTCGACCTGCCCGGAGCCCGTGTGCTGGACCTGTATGCAGGCAGCGGCCAGCTGGGCATTGAGGCGCTGAGCCGGGGCGCTGCCCGGTGCGTGTTCCTGGACGAGAACCGTGAGGCCGTGAACATCGTCATGAAGAACTGCAAGAACTGCGGCGTCTTCGACCGCAGCCGCGTCAACATCGGCGAAGCGGCCCGCTTCCTCTCGGCCTGCCGGGAGCAGTTCGATCTGGTGCTGCTGGACCCGCCCTTCCACAGCGGTACGCTGGAAAATATCCTCCCCATCGTGGACAAGTGCGTCGCCCCCGGCGGCATCGTCATCTGCGAGAGCGAGACGAAACTCGTCCTCCCCGCCGAAGTGGGCGGTCTACAGCTGAAGAAGCAGTATAAGTACGGCAAAGTCCTGCTCTGGAAATATGTGAGACCCATGGCAGACGCCGCAGAGGAAGAAGGAGAAGCGTGATGAACGTCAACGAGCTTTTGGATACCATCGAAGATCTGCTGGAAGAGAGCACCGGAATGCCCCTTTCGGGCGGCAAGCGCATCGTGGATGTGGAACAAATTCGGGACTATCTCGATGACATCCGCGCAAACCTCCCCGTGGAGCTGCGTCAGGCCCAGTCCATCGTCAGCGACCGCGCCCAGCTCATCGAGTCGGCCAACGCGCAGGCACAGGCCATCGTCAAGAAGGCAGAAGAGCGCGCCCGCATCCTCGTGAGCGAGGCCGAGATCGTCCGCGCCGCCCAGCAGCGTGCGTCCGAGATCGTCTCCGCTGCCCAGACCGAGGCCCGCACCGTCCGCCAGACGGTCACAGATTACTGCGATAATATGCTGAAAACCACCGAGGAGACGATGTCTGAGAACGCCGCCCAGGTGAAAAACGTCCGCGCGAACCTGCGCCAGAACCCCCGCCGCGGCGTGTGATGGGCCGCTCCTGACCTGAATCCAGTCCCCTGCGAGTAAAAATGACGATTCGCAGGGGCTTTTTTTGTAACATTTTGTAGGAAAAAAGCGCAGGAAAAAACTTGCATTCGGCGTTTCGATTTGCTAAAATAAAATAGAGTCGTCAGGTATCATGACAGAGCAGAAAAGGGGACAAACTCCCCGGGAGATGTCCGGCGTATCGGACGGCTCGGAACACGAAACGAAAGGAGGCTGGGCGCGATGACTCAGACAGAAGATTTGGCACAGTTCGACCCGGCCTCGTTTGAGCATATCCCCGTGCTTCTGAACGAGTGCCTCGACGGACTGAACATCGACCCGGCAGGCACGTATCTCGACGGCACGGCGGGCGGCGCGGGACACTCCTGCCAGATCGCCCTCCGGCTGGACGGCGCAAAAGGCGGGCGGCTCGTCTCCCTCGACCAGGACCCCGACGCGGTGCAGACCGCCAGGGCGCGGCTGGCCGGGCTCCCGGCCACGGTGGTGCAGATAAACTTCCGCTACGCCGGACAAGCCCTCGAGAGCCTCGGCATCGAGAAGATAAACGGTGCGCTGCTGGACCTCGGCGTTTCCAGCCATCAGCTGGACGACGCGGCCCGGGGCTTTTCGTACCGGGCAGACGCCCCGCTGGATATGCGGATGAGCCAGCAGGGGGAGACGGCGGCAGACCTCGTGAACACCGCCAGCCGGGAAGAGCTCTCCCGCATCCTGCGGGACTACGGCGAAGAGCCCTATGCCTGGCAGATCGCCGGCCACATCGTGGAGGCCCGCGAGACGGCCCCCATCGAGACGACGTTGCAGCTGGCCGACATCGTGGCCAGCGCTATGCCGCCTGCGGAGCGGCGCAAGAACAAGAATCCTTCGCGGCGCACGTTTCAGGCGCTGCGTATCGCGGTCAACCACGAGCTGGACGCTCTGGAGGAAGGTCTGGATACCATCTTCGACCACCTCGCCCCGGGCGGAAGGCTGTGTGTGATCACCTTCCATTCGCTGGAAGACCGGCTGGTGAAAAATAAGTTCCGCCGCTGGTCCACCGCCTGCACCTGCCCGCCGGAGTTCCCGGTCTGCGTCTGCGGCGGCAAGGCGAAGGCAAAGCTCATTACCCGGAAGCCCATCGAGGCCGACAAGCAGGAACTGGAGGAGAACCGGCGCAGCCGTTCTGCTCATCTGCGCGTTTTGGAGAAACTCTGAGCCGGATAAGATGCCGCTCAGTGTAAGAGGAGGAGATCAACTATGGGTCAGCCAGCTTATGATATGTCGTCTGAGGTGCGTCGCAGAAAAGCGTCTCAGACCCAGCGCAAGGTCGCACTGCGGGTGGAAAAGGGCGGCAAACGCCGTCTCAACCCGTTCCAGGCGGCCATGCAGCACGCACTTCAACTGATCTCGATGGCGCTGCTGGCAGGCTTTGCGGTAAGCCTGCTGTGGAGCGAGGCCCAGCTGGTGGAGGTCAACGACCAGATCCAGAAGGCCAAAGCGGAACTCGTGAGCGAGCAGAGCCAGTACACCTACTATAACAGTGTCCTCAACAGCAAGACCAACATCACCAGCGTGGAAGAAGTGGCCGGGCGGCTGGGCCTCATGAAGATGGACCAGAGCCAGCTCACCTACATCCGCCTCGACAGCGACAGCGTACTGGTGCGCAGAGAGTCGGCTGTCCACCAGTGGACGGATTTCCTGCACGACGGTGCCATGACCATTCTGGCTTCCGTCCGCAGCGCAAAATAAGCAAACAGACAGAAAAGCGTGCGGCAGCGCACGCTTTTCTGGTTTCTGCAGGAGAATACCATGCAAAACAAGCCCTCCAACGACCAGCATAAGAGCATCTACTACCGCCTCCGCCGCAGCGACCCGCACGAGCGCCTCAGTGCGCGGCTGCGGCATTTCAGCTTCGGCGCGGCGGTATTTTTTGTAGTGGCGGCTGCGGGCATCGTCACCCACAGCCTGTATAACATCCAGATAAAACAGGGCGCGACCTTCCGCCAGTATGCGGCCCAGCAGCAGCTGCTGGACAGCACCATCCAGGCCACCCGCGGCGAGATCTACGATGCCTCCGGCATCACGCTGGCGTCCACCAGCGTAGTATGGACCATCTGGGCCGATCCCAGCTACAGCACGGCCCTCTTCACCAGCCAGACCGTCGAGGAGACGGGGGAGGCTGTCAAGACCGTGGACGAGACGACGCTGGCCGATGTGAGCCGCCAGCTCACCCTGCGGCTGCTCTCCGGCGACGGTGAGAGTCTGGACAGCGTAGATACCTCCTCGGCGGAATATCAGACCCAGTACCAGACCGTGCATGATGCGCTGGCCCAGAACGGCTCGTCCTATCAGGTGCTGGCCACCAAGGTGAACAACGCCGTCAAGCTCTCCATCGAGAAATACATCAGCGAATATAATAAAGATCACGCCAAAGCCAAGACTCTGGAAGACGGCACCGTCATCAAGAAGGGCCGTGTCTCCGTCTCTTCGTCCAAGAGTTTCCAGCGCGATTACCCCTACGGCGCGTTCGCCGCATCGGTGCTGGGCTTCTGCAACGGCGACGGCGAGGGCTTCTACGGCCTCGAAAAATCCTACGATGACACCCTCGCGGGCGTCAATGGCCGCACCATCACCCTCCGCAATGCCTACGGCAACGCCATCGCCGACGCCAATGCCACCACTTACGCCGCCAAGGACGGCTCCAATCTGGTGCTGTCGCTGGACGTCAATGTGCAGGAGGTCGTGGAGCGCTACCTCAACGAGGCCATCTACGCCAACACGGTCGAGAACCGCGGCGCAGCCATCGTCATGAACGTCAAGACCGGTGCCATCCTTGCCATGGCCTCGAAGCCTGACTTCGACCCCAACGCTCCGCTGGATTTCAGCGAGAACCTGGCCTATCTGAATGAGCAGGTGAACGCCGAGCCGGAGATCTACACTATCTACAAGAAAGACGCCAATGGCAACTATCTCCGGGATGAGCAGGGCAAGAAGATACCGGAAGAAGCCCCTGACTACACCGGCACCTACCGCGACATCCAGTGGAAGAACAAGACCATCACCGAGCTGTACTACCCCGGAAGCGTCTTCAAGGTCATCACGGCCGCCATGGGTGTGGACTCGGGCAAGGCCACCTATTACACCACCTTCAACTGCTCCGGTGCCTACGGCGTGGCGAAAGAGACGTATCACTGCGCCGGTAAGAAGGCCCACGGCGTCCAGAACCTCGCCGAGGCCCTCCGGAACAGCTGCAACATCTACTTCATCCAGCTGGGTCAGCGGCTGGGTTCCAGCGCCTTCTACGACTACTTCGACGCTTTCGGCTTCACCGAGCGCACCGGCGTGGACCTGCCCAACGAGACGGGCATGATGAAGTATTACACTAAGAGCCAGCTGGGCGAGGTCGAGCTTTCGTCTTCCTCCTTCGGTCAGGCAATGGCCGTGACCCCGCTGCAGGTCTGCACCGCCATCTCGGCAGCCGTCAACGGCGGCTACCTCGTCACCCCTCATGTGGTGGATAAGATAACCGACCAGAACGGCAACGTCGTCGAGGAGATCGGCGCGAACGTCCGCCGCCAGGTCATCAGCAAGAGCGCCAGCGAGACCATCCGCCAGATCATGGAGTATGAGGTGGGCGACGGCACCACCACCGGCGGCGGCTCCAACGCCTACGTCGCGGGCTACCGCATCGGCGGCAAGTCCGGTACGTCCGAGCAGCTGAACATGGAGCGCCGCGCCGACGGCGACTACAAGAAGGTCGCCTCCTTTGCCGCCGTCCTGCCCGCCAACGACCCCGAAATTCTGGTCTATGTCATGCTGGACGACCCCAACAACGCCCACACCGACTATTCGTCCATCCTGGCTGCGCCTGTGGTCGGCAACATCATCAGTGAGATAGCTCCCTATCTGGGCATTGCCACCGACGGCATCGACCGCAGCCAGAACACCGTCAAGGTGCCGAACCTCGTGGGCAAGGAGTGGAGCAATGCGCAGGTCTCCCTGAATACCAAGGGCCTCAAGCATCAGCTCGTGGAGAGCGAGAGCGACCAGACCGCCGCCGTCGTCACCTACCAGTACCCCCACGCGGGCGCAGCGGTGGCCAGCGGCACCACTATCTATCTTTACACCGATACCTATTCCGGCAGCCACACGGAAGTGCCGGACGTCAGCGGCAAGAGTGCCGACTTTGCCCGCCAGATGCTGACCGCCGCCGGCCTGAACTGTCAGGTGGCGGGGGACGGCGCCGGTACGGTGCAGAGCCAGAGCGAGGCCGCCGGCTCCAGCGTCCAGAAAGGCACCGTCGTCACCATCACTTGCGGATAAGGAGATTTGTTATGGAAAAAATCGCAGCAGACCTGCTTTTGAAGGGCCTTGCCCCTGAGGGCTTCGCCGACAGCCAGCCCATCGGCCTCGTGACCACCGACAGCCGCGAGGTCTGCCCCGGCTGCATCTTTGTGGCTTTCCCCGGTGAGCGCTTCGACGGCCACGATTTCGCGGCCAAGGCGCTGGAAGAGGGCGCGGCCTACGTCGTCCTCAACCATCCGGTGGAGGGTGTCCCGGCTGAACGGGCGGTCATCAGCCCCGACAGCTACCACGCCATGATGGTCATGGGCGCAAACTACCGCAGCCAGTTCCACCCGAAGGTGGTGGGCGTCACCGGCAGTGTGGGCAAGACCACCACCAAGCAGATGACCTACGCCGCCATCGCGGGCTTTGGCAATACCATCAAGACCGAGGGCAACCAGAACAATGAGCTGGGTCTGCCCCGCACCATGTTCCGCATCGGCAGGGATACGGAGTACGCTGTCGTCGAGATGGGCATGAGCCACGCCGGTGAGATCGAGCGTCTGGCAAAGTGCGCCCGCCCCGATGTGGGCATCATCACCTGCATCGGCGTGTCCCACATCGGCAATCTGGGCAGTCAGGAGAACATCTGCAAGGCGAAGCTGGAGATCTGCGCCGGCCTTGCCGAGGGTTCGCCCCTCGTGCTCAACGGCGACGACCCCTTCCTGCGCAAAGCCGCTCTGCCCACCCATGTCTGGCCCGTGTGGTTCAGCCTCGGCGACGAGAACGCCGACGTCTGCGCCCTTGATGTCCGGCAGGAGGGCGACGGCATGGCCTTCACCCTCTGCGATAAAAATGCAGGCCGCTATGAGGTGACGATTCCTGCGATGGGACGTCACAATGTGGCGAACGCGCTGGCCGCTTACGCCGCCGCCACCCGTCTGGGCCTCGCGCCCGAGGGCGTCATCGCGGGTCTGGCCGATTTCGAGCAGACCGGTATGCGCCAGAAGGTGGTCCACGCAGGCAGCATGGACGTCATCGAGGACTGCTACAACGCCAACCCCGACAGCATGAAGGCTGCGCTGGCGATGTTCAAAGAATACCCCTGCAAGCGCCGCTTCGCTCTGCTGGGCGATATGCTGGAACTGGGCGGGATGAGCGCGCCCGCTCATGAAGAACTGGGCCGTCAGGCCGCAGAGGCCGGGCTGACCGCCCTTGTCACCTACGGCCCCGAGGCCGCACGGACGGCAAAGGCTGCAAAGGACGCGGGCCTCGCCGACGTCGTCCACGCCGAGGATTACCAGCAGACCGCAGACGCTCTGCTGGCCCGGATGGCCCCGGGCGACGCTCTGCTGGTGAAGGCCAGCCGGGGCATGGCACTGGAAAAGGCGCTGGCCCTGTTTTATCCCGTCTGCACAAAGTAAAACACTTGGAGTATCGTTGTTATGATTCGTTTTGCCTTGATCGTCGCCTCAACGCTGGGGTTCGTCCTCACGGCGGCGCTCGGGAATTTGATGACGCCGCTGCTGCGGGCGTTCCGCGTCCAGCAGGAGGAAAATGAGCCGCCCACGATGGGCGGGCTCTGCCTGATGGTGGGAACACTGGCGGCGGTGGGCGTCGGCTGGACAGCGGCCTGTGTCGCCCAGCCGGAGCTGCTGGGGACCGAGAGCCTGCTGACCACACGGCTGCTCATCGCCCTGTTCGGGGCGCTCTGCTTCGGGGCCGTGGGCCTCGCGGACGATCTGGTCCGGCTGCGGCATCGGTCGCCGCTGGGGCTGCGCCGCCCGGTGCGGCTGGCGCTGGAAGCAGCCTCCGGCACGCTGGTGCTGGCCCTGCTGGGGCTGAACCACTGCCTGCCCGACGGGCTGGCCCTGCCGGGCGTCGGCTACTGCACCCTCGGGCCGCTGGCCCCGGTGGTCTGGCTGGCGATTTTAGTGGCGCTGGCCGAGAGCGCCCGCACGGCCGATGGCATGGACGGCACAGTCTGCGGCTGCGCCTTCATCGCCATGCTGGGCCTCATGACGGCTATGACCCTCCTGGGCTGGTTCCCGCTGGGGGTCCTCCCGGCGGCGCTGGCCGGGGCATTGATGGCCTTCCTGCTCTGGAATTTCTACCCCGCAAAGCTCCGCCCCGGTGCGGTTGGATGCCAGTTTTTAGCCGGTGCGCTGGGCTGTGTGCCGCTGAGCGTCGGCTGGCCCGGGCTGACGCTCCCGCTGGCTCTGCCCTACTGGCTGGAGGGCGGCATGGTGGCTCTGCAGATCATCGTCTGGAAAGCCTCCGGCGGGCGGCGGCAGCTGTTCGGCACCGCGCCGCTCCACCGCTGGCTGGAAAAGCGGGGCTTTGACCCGGTGAATATCTTTTATATCTTTGGAGTCCTGGCAATGCTGGGCCTTGCGCTGACCTTGCAGGCGGCGCGGGCCAGCTGAGCCGGGATCCAATAAGGAGGGAATGCGGATGGCGACCATCCGGAGAAAAAAGCCTGAGTCCTTTGCCATCTTGTCGAGCCCCGGCCCCTGGCCGCAGGTGCTCATCAACTGGCTGGCGACGCTGGCAGTCATCATCGTGTTCGGACTCATCATGCTGTTCAGTGCCAGCTACACCACGGGCTACCTGCGGATGGGCGACAGCTTCTACTACATCAAGTCGCAGATGCTCTGCCTGGGTCTGGGTCTCGCGGTCATGCTGCTCTTCTCCCGCATCGACCACCGCTTTCTGCGCAGGATGGTCTGGCCGGGCTATGTTGTCTGCATCGTGATGCTCATCGCGGTGCTGTTCAGTGCGCCCCTCAACGGCTGCCGCCGCTGGCTGCGCATCGGCTTTACCATTCAGGTATCGGAGATCGCAAAGTTTGAGATGATCCTGCTCACGGCCCATCTGGCCGCGAAAGCACCCCATCTGGAAAAGCTGGACCCCGCCTCCGGGCGGCGCGTCCCGGCAGGCCAGTGGCTCTATCAGCGCATCGTGCGGGAACTCATCGTCCCGCTGCTGCCCCTCATCCCGGTGGTTATCCTGCTCATGCTTGAGCCCCATATGTCCGGCATCGTCCTGACGACGGCCATCTGCGGCACCATCCTGCTGCTGGGCGGCAGCGGCGGCATCATCACCTGGGCGGGCGGCGCGTCCGCTGTGCTGCTGCTCCGCACCGTGCTGGAGCACATCGACTCCATCCCGTACTTACAGAGCCGTCTGGACGGCTGGACCCACGATCTGAGCAAGATGACCGACCAGACCCTGCAGAGCCTCTACGCCATCGGCTCCGGCGGTGTCACCGGCCTCGGCCTCGGCAACAGCATCGAAAAACAGCTCTGGCTCCCCGAGAGCACCAACGACTTCATCTTCAGCGTCGTGTGCGAGGAGCTGGGCTTCGTGGGTGCCGTCATCGTCATCCTGCTCTTCGTGCTCTTCCTCGTGCAGGGGCTGTGGCTGGCGTTCCACGCCGAGAACCGCTACTGCACACTGGTGGGTATCGGTATCATGGCCCAAATTGCGTGGCAGGTGTTCTGCAACATCGCGGTCGTCACCAACACCCTGCCCAACACCGGCATCTCGCTGCCCTTCTTCTCCTCCGGCGGCACCAGCCTCATCCTGCTGCTGGCCGAGATGGGCGTGATGATAAACATCGGCCGGGGCGGCGAGCGCGCCCGCCTCGAGCGAGAGAATCTCCGCGCCCAGAGGGAACAGCGGGAAAAAGAAAAGTCCGACAACACCATCCGGCTCGACCCCAACATGGGATATTGAGCACATCCAGATAAGGAGGAAATCACCATGCGTGTACTGATCGCAGCCGGCGGCACCGCCGGACATATCAACCCGGCTCTGGCCATCGCGGGAGCCATCAAAAAGGCCGACCCGTCCGCCGAGATACACTTTGCAGGCCGGAAGGAGGGGATGGAATACCGCCTCGTGACCCAGGCGGGCTACCCCTTCCACCACATCGAGATCACCGGTTTCCAGCGCAGGCTCTCCCTGAACAACATCAAGCGGAACATCATCACCCTCTGGAACCTGGCCCTCTCCGGCCCGAAAGCCCGGGCCATGATGAAGGAAGTGCAGCCCGACCTCGTCATCGGCTGCGGCGGCTACGTCTCCGGCCCGGTGGTGCGCTGCGCCGCCAAGAAGGGCATCAAGACCGCCATCCATGAGCAGAACGCTTTCCCCGGCGTGACCAACAAGCTGCTGGCTCCGGACGTGGACATTGTGTTCGCCGCCGTGCCTGCCGCTGTGGAAAAGCTGGGTGCGCCCGAAAAGACGCAGGTCGTGGGCAACCCGGTGCGGCCTGAAGTGTTCGAGAAGGCGGGGGAGCGGGACGCCATCCGCGCCCAGCTGGGTGCCGGTGACCGCACCGTCATCCTCTCCTTCGGCGGAAGCCTCGGCGCCCGCCGTGTCAACGAGGTGGTGGCCGACCTCTGCGCCTGGGAGCAGAAAGAGCACAAGCCTGTGCTCCACATCCACGCCACCGGACAGTACGGCGTGGAGCTGTTTCAAAATCTCGAAAAGGAGAAGGGCTTTGCTCCCGGCGAGAGCCTTGTGGTGAAGGAATATATCAACAACATGCCCGAGCTGCTGGCCGCTGCCGACCTCGTCATCAGCCGCGCCGGTGCGCTGACGCTGGCCGAACTGGAAGCCGAGGGCCGCGCCGCCATCCTCATCCCCAGCCCCAATGTGGCGGAGAACCACCAGTATTACAACGCCATGGAGCTGCAGAAGGCCGGTGCCGCTGTGGTCATCGAGGAAAAGGATCTGACCGGCGAGAAGCTGGTCTCGACCGTCTCCGGCCTGCTGGCCGAGCCGGGCAGGCTGGCTGCCATGGGCAGGAACGCCCGCACCCTCTCGGTGGACGACAGCCTCGACCGCATCGCCGACGCCCTGATGAAACTGGTCAAGACGCCGTGATTGATTCGGCAGCACTCTTGTGATAAAATAATCAGACGGAAAGGAGGCGACGCCGCACCATGCAGCAGGATCGGAACAAGAGCCGACGCCCCAGCAGTTCGATCCAGCAGAACAGCGCCCGACGGCAGGGAAAGCCCCGCAAAGCCTACGACTGGACGCAGGACCGGCGTCCCTCGAATCAGGACCGCCGCCGGACGCAGGGCTATCAGGAGCAGACGCTGGACTTCTCGGGCGGCAGTGTGACGTTCGAAAACCACAGCTCGGGATATGCGGACAACAGCATCCAGTTTCCCCAGCAGACGGCGCGACGGCCCAATAACCAGAACCAGAGCCGCCGTCAGGGCCAGCAGAGAAGCCAGCGGCCCCGTCAGAACACGACCGCCTACCCCACAAATGGGAGCCGCCCCCGCAATGGCCAGAGGCCCCAGAATGTCCAGAGCGCCCGGAGGCCTCAGAGCAGCGGGCGCTACCGCCCCACGGAGGCGAACCTCCGCAGCCCGGCCCGGCGGGAGGGCAGAAAAAAGCGCCGTCTGACCCGGGCCGCTGTCCGCCGCCGCAGGGCCATCCGCCGTCTGACGGCGCTGGCGCTGCTGCTCTGCGTCATCGGGGTGGGCGTCTACCTCACCGTGACCATGCTCTTCAAGATAAACACCTTAGAAGTGGCGGTCGATGGAGAGGTGGTGCAGGAGGTGGGCGGCTATTCCAGCGCCGAGATCCTGCAGGCGCTGGGCGTCCACGCGGAAGAGAACATCTTCAGCTTCGACCCCGCCGAAAAGGCCGCTGCGCTGGAAAAGCAGTTCCCACTGCTGGAAAATATCCGGGTGGAGCGGGATTACCCTAACACCGTAGTGGTGCGGACCAACGCGGCCACTGCCGTCTACGCCATGCAGACGTCCGGCGGCTGGCTGAGCCTTTCTGCGGGGCTGAAGATACTGGATCAGGATTCGGCCCAGCCGGACCTTATCATCCTTTACGGCGGCGAGCCGGTATCCACGACGCCGGGTACACAGCTGGAATTTGAGACAGGACCGTCCGGCCCGTCTTCGGGCAGCGCGGCGTCTGACAGCGCCGCATCCAGCGAGGCCGGACCGCCCACGGATAAGCGGCTCGAGTCCCTGAACACTCTGCTGACCGCACTGGACAGCAGTGAGCTGGGGGCGGATGTCACCCGCATCGAGTTCGAGGACCCGGAGCAGATGGCGTTTTTGTATCAGGGCCGCATCAGCGTGCTTCTGGGTACCCTGAATGAGCTGGACTACAAACTCCGGCTGGCAAAGTATGTCCTGCTCAACGAGGACGGCAAGGGCTGCTCGCCCACCGACACCGGTATGCTGGATCTGAGCCACCTGAGCGCCTCTTCCAGCCGCAAATTCCGCTTTGCACAGGGCGAGCCGACCCTGCCCTCGGGCTGGACGGCCCCGGAAGAGCCTGCCGCCCCGGCGGAGGCAGAAGCCGAGAGCCAGCCGGAGGAAGCCTCCGGAACCGAACCCGATACTGAGGGCGCGGAAGCCGCGCCCGCCGAAGACCCCACTGCCGCAGCGGCAGAACAGCAATAAGGAGCATTTGAACCATGAAACTGGAACAACTGTTGGAGGGCGTGTCCTATACGCTGGTGCAGGGCAGCCTTGAACTTGACATCGAGGACATCATCTACGACAGCCGCAAGGCGGCCCCGGGCCGGCTCTTCGTCTGCATCGTGGGTACCCAGCGGGACAGCCACGACTACGCCGCCCAGTGCGTGGCCGACGGCGTGACGGCGCTGGTGGTCCAGCACGACATCGACCTTTCCACCGTCCCCGGTGCTGCCGTGCTGAAGGTGGAGAGCAGCCGCTATGCGCTGGCGCTCATGAGCGGCAACCTGTTCGGCAACCCCTCCCGCCGGATGACCATGATCGGCGTCACCGGCACCAAGGGCAAGACCACCACCACCCACATGATAAAGAGTGTGCTGGAAGCCGCAGGCCGCAAAGTGGGCATGATCGGCACCAACGGCATCTACTTCCTCGGCCGCCATCAGGAGACGGCCAACACCACCCCCGAGAGCTATGAGCTGCAGAAGACGTTCCGGGAGTTTCTGGACGCCGGCTGCGACACGGCGCTGATGGAGGTGTCCAGCCAGGGCCTCATGATGGACCGCGTGGCGGGCATCCACTATGACATCGGCGTCTTCACCAACCTCTCGCCCGACCACATCGGCCCCGGCGAGCACAAGACCTTTGAAGAATACCGCAGCTGGAAGGGTCAGCTCTTCAAGCGCTGCACCACCGGCGTCGTGAACATCGACGACGAGAACACCGAGGCCCTGCTGGAAGGCCACACCTGCAAGCTGGTGACCTACGGCTGCAGCGAGAAGGCCGACTACCGCGCCGGTACTTATCAGCTGCTCCGCACCCACGACTTCCTCGGCGTCCAGTTCCATGTCTCCGGCAAGGATGATATGGACGTCAAGGTGAATATGCCCGGCGAGTTCAGCGTCTACAATGCGCTGGCCGCTCTCACTGTGGGCAAGGTGCTGGGCCTGCCCGATGAGGCCATTCACGAAGGTCTGGGCCGCTGTGTGGTCAAGGGCCGCGTGGAGCTGGTCCCCATCAGCAGGAAGTTCACCATCCTGCTGGACTACGCCCACAACGAAGTCTCCACCGAGAGCCTGCTCACCACCCTGCGGGCCTACGCCCCCCACCGCCTCGTGGTGGTGTTCGGCTGCGGCGGCAACCGCTCCAAGCTGCGCCGCTACGGCATGGGCGAGATCTGCGCCAAGATGGCGGATCTCTCCATCCTTACCGAGGACAACAACCGCTTTGAAAAGGTGGAGGACATCCTTGCTGATATCCGCGTGGGCATGAACAAGGGCAACCCGGATGCAAAGTTCGTGGAGATCCCCGACCGCCTCGACGCCCTGCATTATGCTGTGGACCACGCACAGGAGGGCGACCTCATCGCCGTCATCGGCAAGGGCCATGAGACTTACCGTGACCGCGAGGGCGTCAAGACCCCCTTCCTCGAGCGGGAGCTGCTGGAAGAATACGCCCAGCAGATCGGCCTTGAGTAATATCTGAACATAAAAATACCGGCTGTGTTTTAAGCACAGCCGGTATTTTTGTATCTGATGGGATTTAGTTCTTTTCCACCAGAGCCTTCTGAGCCTTTTCCTCGGGGATGAGGTTGGTCATGCTCTTGAGGCTGATGCCGATGGTGGAGAGGTTGTGCAGCATAGCGGAGGACGCAGGCTGCAGGATGCCCATTGCCCCCAGCGCGATGAGGGCAGAGTTGAAGGTCAGCACAAAGCGGTAGTTGGCGCTGACACGGCGCTGCAGGGAGTTGGCGATGGTCTTGAGGACGACCAGCTCCTCGAGGCTGTCGGCCTTGATGGTCACGTCTGCGATCTCGCGGGCGATGGCAGCGCCGGAGTTGATGGCGATGCCGACGTCAGCGGCAGAGAGGGCGGGGGAGTCGTTGATGCCGTCGCCGATCATCACGACGGTGTGGCCCTCGCTCTTGGCCTTCTGGACGAAAGCAGCCTTGTCCTCGGGCAGGACTTCGGCGAAGAACTGGTCCACGCCCACCTGCTTTGCGATGGCGGCGGCGGTGCGCTCGCTGTCACCGGTCATCATGACGGTGTTGGTGATGCCGAGGCCGCGCAGAGCGCGCAGCACGCGGGAAGCTTCCGGACGCAGCGGGTCGGCGATGCAGATGACGCCGGCCAGACGGCCCGAA
>ERZ772991.1226-NODE-1226-length-24310-cov-3.416162_pt1 | contig 24310 bp, 19 predicted proteins | sample MGYA00511128_ERZ772991 | MGnify/ENA primary metagenome ERZ772991 (study PRJEB29015, sample SAMEA2737655) | human gut metagenome | biome: human gut; feature: human-associated habitat; material: faeces | place: China | collected 2012 ... | reverse complement strand
CTGGGCAATATGACGGAAAATCTGCAAGCAGATTGCGTGCAAAGCCGTCAGGCGGACTTTATGCAGTGTTTCCATAGGGAAACACCAATCATGTGACCATTTCTGCGGAGTGCGTGTTGTTATAGGTGAACGGCCGTTCGGAACATACGAAAGGAGTGAACCAGCGTGCAGGAACGTTCTCTGATACGCAGACTCAAACAGCACCAGCCGCAGGCTCTGGAGGAGTTGATTACAACTTATAGCCCCTATGTGGGAACGATCATACGCAATATTATCGGAAAGTATCTGGCAGAACCGGACGTGGAAGAACTGACGGCAGATGTGTTTCTGGCGGTGTGGGAACATACCGACCAGCTGAAAGCCGGAAAGCTGACGGCATATCTGGCGGCAATTGCCCGAAATCGGGCGAAGAACCGAATCCGCAGCTATCACGAAACCGTGAATCTGGAAGATCTGGTGGAGATCGGCAGCGAAGAAGATGTAGAAGGCAGCATCGACCAGAAGATTCTGGGGGAACTGCTGCAGGACGTACTGGACACCCTCTCCGCAAAGGACAGGGAGATTCTGGTGCGGTACTACTATTGCTATGAACCCGTCCGGCAGATCGCCGGCACGCTGCACATGAGCGAATCCGCAGTGAAAATGCGAATGAGCCGTGCCAGAAAGAAGTTGCAGCAGGAACTGGTGGAACGGGGATATGCGTATGAAGACACACCGGCAGTGCAGCAGGTTCACTTCACCACCATGGGGAAAGGAGCTATCTCATGAAATGGAATTGCTTTGATTGGTTTGACCACTATGCAGCAGAAAAAAACGGTGTGCCGAAACTGGAAACCCAGCCGATTCATACCGATGCAATTTGGAAACGGGTGCAGGAACAAGCTGGTATTGCTCCGCAGCCGAAGCGGAATCGCATGCACATGACCAAGTGGGTGGCAGGCATCGCCGCAGCGGCAGTGCTGGTCACTGGCGGCACAACGCTGGTAGCAGCAGCCGGCTATGGCGGACTGGACGCATTCTTCCAGAGCCTGATCGGTGAAGAAACACCGAAAGCTCCGGAAAAGCTGGCGGCTCTGGTCACTACGCCAGCAGCGGACTTCGACAGCACCAACGAGAATGTACAGTTTAAGCTGCTGGGCATGTACGGCGATGACAGCCAGGCAATGCTGAGCTTTCAGGTGACTGCCATGGACGGTGCGGCGTTGCAGGACGGCTTGGCACTGCCCTATCAATTGCTCTTGCTGGATGCAGACGGCGGTAGTGAGACACTGGACTGTTATGGCAGAACGGTAGATGTCCGGGAAAAGGACGGAGCGTATTATATCAACCTTCGTATCAACCACACGGACTTGCAGGGAAAAACACTGGATGTGACTTTTGGAAGTTTCTATACAGAGGCACAGGTCTCTCAGATCTGGGAACAGCTAACAGCCTATGACGACCAGTTCCTACAGGAGTATGTCCGGCAGAACTTCGGGGAAGATGCGTTGAAAGACTGGGGGGACGGCGATCTTCCGGCAGGTTTTGATGTAAACGCTTGGAAAGCTTATCGCCGGGAAAACCAACTGGCGCAGAAGTGCAGCGACCGGGAAAAGGAACTCTATGCAGAGACAGAGGGTGTAGTTTCCGGCAACTGGCACACTAGCGTTACATTGGATTTTGCCAGTGCAGCACCCATCACAGCTGATTTTGACGGAGGCACAGTAAACTTGCAGGAACTTTCGGCAACGATCACAGCTCCGGCAGAATGGGATGACGAGAGCCACACAGTCGATTATGTCATCACGCTGAAAGACGGCAGAAAGATTTTTGATGAGTTGGTACAGAATGCAGAAGGTGAGGAGATGCTGCGGCGGATCCATGCGCTGCCCGGCTGCGGAACAGGCACCATCGGGCAGTATGTGCCGCTGACAGAGGTCTATTGGGATGCGGACAGCGCCGCAGATGTGCTTTGCTACAGCGAACCCATCGATCCGTCAGAGGTGAAGACGATCACCGCATATCGCTTTGCTTTTGCGGGCGAAGCTTCTGACGGCACCAGCGGACTGAGCGGCTATGATCTCACTGACAGCACAGTGATCTATCGCGCACAATAACGTGCAGAGAAAGGATGTTTCATATGAGCAGAAACCAACAGCACCGCCGGAAACGGCAAAAACAGTTATACCTGATCGCACTGCTGCTCTGTCTGGCAGTGCTGGGGTTTTCTGTATGGCTCTTGTTCATCCCCAACACACTGAACCGTGCCGGAGAATCCTCTGCCTTGCAGAACAGCACTTCTGACAGCAGCAATGCCGCCGGAACCAATGCTCTCGATACGCCGTCTAATATCGATGCACAGGGATTTCTGGCAGTGCTGGAGGGCAGCACTGCACAGCTTCCCACAGCAGACGGCGGCAGCTGGAGCAGCAGTGACACTTCCATTGCAGAAGTGGACAGCAGCGGTATTGTTACTGGCGTGCAGCAGGGCAGATGCCAGATCACCGACGGCAAAACTGCTTACCAGATCGCCGTGCGGCAGCTGGAACAGCGGCAGGAGGGAACCTATGTAGACGGCATTCTGATCGTCAATAAGTCCTATCCGCTGTCCGCCGACTATGATCCCGGCTTGCAGCCTATTACCAAGGACGCGTTTCAGAAGCTAAGTGACGCGGCGGCACAGGAGGGGCTGGATCTGTATATTGGTTCCGATTATCGGGACTATGCCTATCAGGTGAAGATCTACAACAATTACTGTGAGATATACGGTTCGGAACAGGCGGACAGTTTTTCTGCCCGTCCGGGATATTCCGAGCACCAGACCGGACTGACCATTGACTGCAACACCATTGACGATGCCTTTGGCGACACGCCGGAAGCCGCGTGGCTGGCACAGCACTGTGCAGACTATGGCTTCATTATCCGGTTCCCGCAGGGCAAGGAAGATGTCACCGGCTATCAGTATGAGCCGTGGCATATCCGCTATGTGGGCGTGGACATTGCAAAGGAAATCCAGAAATATGACCTGACATTGGAGGAATATCTGGGCGTGGATTCCGTCTATGCTGCTCCGTGGCAGGGATAAGCGTACTTTTCAACTTGCCTATAGAAAAACGCACCGGAAGTGGTGCGTTTTTTGTTGCTTTGCCGAATTTATGAACTCTCCGCAAAAAAAAGTTGACAAAACAATACGGATATGATATAATATGAAATATAAGTGCAAAATCACATGAAATTGGATTTTTCAGTTCCGGATTTCATGTAAAAACAAGGAACGATGCATAGACGGCTCTATGCAGAGATTTACAAGAAAGGGTGATTGTATGAAAGCGTGCAAGAAAATGACTGCACTTCTGGCGGCATTGGCAATGCTGACCGGAACGGCAGGGCTGCCGGTTTCCGCAGAGGAAGCTACCGGCACATTGGGAGATACCATGACATGGACAGTTGACGGGGATACGGTGCATTGCACATGGGAATCTGCAACGGCGGACGGTGTGGAGATTTCGATACAGGGGGATACCTGCACCATAGAAAAGGGTGTTTATCCTTGGGAAGAATATCATGCATGGTTGAATGCGGCAGCAAACGAATTGACGGAACTGCTGGAGGCAAATGGCTATGACCCTTCTGCAATGGGCAGCGAGGAAAAGAACGCAGTGCTCGCAGAGCTGATGCCGGAGGTTTATGCAGTGCAGACAGCGTTTACTGGCATCAAGCACATCGCAGTTTCCGACACGGTGACACAACTGGACGTGGCATTGGGATTTCTCGGACTTGCAGATGCAGAAACGGTACAGCTGGGAAACAGCTTGGTTTCTATCGGGGACAGTACATTTGAGAATACCCACTGCACCCAGATCACCTTGCCGGACAGCCTGAAAACCATTGGAAATCACGCATTTTATGATGCCGGCGTAAAAGAACTCACCATTCCGGCAGGGGTGGAGGAGATCGGTGACAATGCTTTGGAAAGTGATTCGACTCTGGAGAAAGTGACCATTCTCTCCCGTGATGTTGACCTGACGGATACCGGACTGGGCTATGTGTCCGTCTGGCTGGAAACCAATCCGAACCGCAATGAAAATCTGGTGCTCTATGGCTATGCTGGTTCTACTGCGGAACAGTATGCGGCAGAGAATGCCATTCCGTTTGTGGCACTGTCGGAAGAATGGCTTTGCGGTGATGTCGATCTGGACGGCAGAATTGACATTCAGGACGCAGTACTGCTTGCAAAGGCGAGTGCCGGAACGGTTTCGCTGAACGAAGCGGCAAAGAAGAATGCGGACTGCAATGGGGACGGGGAAGTTGACAGTGCAGATGCCACTGTACTGATGGAATTTCTGGTGCATCTGGTGGATACGCTGCCGGTGCAGTAAACGGGCTTTAAAAACGGCAGGGAACTTTGATCGGTTCCCTGCCGTTTGCATTATGTTGTTCCCATTTCCGTATCATCATGCGTTTCCACCGGCGTACAGCTTTTCAGCAGTGCCTGCAATTCCGCGGTAAGCTGTTCCGCCTTGCCGCTGCCCAGATACCCTATTGCGTAGACGAGGGATTTTCCGCCGGAAACCGGCTCCGCAGAGAAGCCGCCCTTGTCGGTCAGCAGATACCGGCTGTCCGTGCTTTGCAGCTGGAATGTGGTGGTGTTGCTATCCGGTGTGTAGTCCTCCAGTGGCAGCAGAGTGAGGAAGCTGCGGTGATAGTCGTAGTCGTTCAGCAGGGAAACCAATGCCTTGTACTCCTGTGTGTCCGGCTGGAATTCATAGGTCACTGTGTCGACGGTGTCTTTTCCGGTGACAGTCACGCCCGTAATGTTGACTGAGAGAGAAAGGGGTTCGCTTGCGGAAATACGGCTGCCCAGCGAGTAGGGGTATAGGAAATACCACCCGCCCACGAGAAGAATTCCCAACAGCAGCAGTCCGATAATGATATGTTTTGCAGTTCTGGCGGATCTCATAGCATGCTCCTTTGTTTTCGTGTAGATTGCCTTTATTATACCATAAAGCGACAAAATTGTAAAGGCAATACCGCACAAAGATTGTGCGACAGATGCGTGCGGGAAGATACGAAACAGACTCTGAAGGGAAATTTGCAAGCAGATGGCGTGCAAAGCCGTCAGGCGGGCTTTGTGCGGTATTGCCTAAAGACAATACTGCACTTTTTGCGGAACATAATGGTTTCCAACAAAAATGCCCTTTCCTTTGCGGAAAGGGCATTGCTTATTTATGCTATAGAGTTGCCTTTCGGGAAATTAGCCCAAAACAACTTCAATTTCGTTCTTGTCAGCCAGTGCGTCAGCCGGTACATAGTCGCCGTCCAGTGCCTTGCCGTTCAGTGTCAGGGAAGCCACGCCGCTTTGTACGTGGTTCGGGTTCTTGACCGTGATAGACAGCTGCTTGCCGCGGAACAGTTTTTCGAGGTTATCGCAGCTGGCCGCGCCGCTCAGGCCGAAAGCCGCGTCGAACTGCGACTTGTAATCGCCGGCCTCGGGGTTCTTCTCGAAGAACGGGGTCAGGCGGTCGTACTCGGCGATGATCTCATCGGGCATCACCTCGTCAGTATTCTTGTAATCCTCGCAGAGGTTCGAGAAATAAGCCACCACGGTCTCGGGGTCGGTGCTGTCACCGCCCTGCGCGATTGCCGCGCGGAATGCCTCGCGGATGCCCTTGCGGTCGTTGGGTTTGTAGCGCAGGAACTCGCGCGCCTTCTGGTCGAGGATAAAGGCCGTCTTGCCGGGCTTGACGTTATCGCCGAAATACTGGGCACGCATATCGTACATCAGCATCAGCGAGTCGATGAACATGTTCTTCTCCGCCACGCTCTTGGCACGGTTGATCTTGTTCTTATACACGACGGCACCGCGCTGGTAGATCGACTCCGCAGCATCGGGTATCTTGTCGATAAGCCCCTTGAGGTAGTGTGCAGCGGCATCGTAGTCACGGTTGTCGCACGATTCTTTCAGGAAATTACTGTTCAGAATGTTCTGTTCACGCTCTTCGGGAGTAGCGCCCCATTTCGCATATTGCGGGGCACTGAAATCCTGAGCCAAAGCCGCCGAAGCCAAAAACACCAAAGCGGCAGAAAGCAGAAATTTTACGTTTTTCATCGGTCAGAGATTAATTTTTGTATTTCTTATACTTATAATTGTTTTCGTCAGTTAAACTACCTCCGTGTCGGGGTCGCAAGTTACTACTAATTCCTCGGACGTGCAATTTTCCGGCTCAAAAACTAATCGTATTTCGGCCTGCGGAACCAGTATTCCCCGTTCTCGGCACCCGCAAAGAGCGAGAATCCGACCGAGAATTTGAAATACTGCTGCCGCACCAGTCCCAGACGCTCGGAAAGGTTATAGCCGCGACGTCCGTATTCCACGCCCACGTCGAACTGCCGAGGAACTTCACAGGCACCCCTACACCCAACGTAACGGCGTATTCTCCGATTTTATTGCCGTCGTAGGTCTGGTTGTAGGTTCCGTAACGGAAACCCGCCCGGTAGGCCCAGCGTTTCATGAACCTGCGCACGTCGTAATAGTTCGGCGTATACTCCACGCCCACTTTCACCATGCTCGTATTGGTATAGGCCACTTCGTATGCAGATTTGTCCGGGCCGCTGACCCCGGTCATTTCGGTCGCCTTATTGCCGCCGGTCCAGTTCTGATAGACGTAGTCAAGCCCAAGCGTCCATTTCGAGGTCATATAATAAGCCCCCACCGAAAGCTGACGCGGCAAAGCAAGCGCCAGGTGGGTCGTATCGCCCTTCACGGTGGAGTTGTACAGGTCGCCGATATAAATGCGCGAGGTCACATCGGGATTCAGGTTGCCGCCGAAATCGTACGTAGCACCGAACGTCAGCATGCGTTTCTGGTTCATGATAGCCTTCCAGAGGACACCGACCTGTCCTTTGATGCTCGAAATGCTGTAATTGTCGCTGCCGACCGTCGACGAGAAGGTTCCGTCGCCCGTGATCGGCGTCGGGGTCATCACGAAGCTGCGGTCGATGTCGCCCCAGTAATACTGCGCCGCGACACCCAACGAGAAATTCTTGAAAATCTCCCAGCCCAGGCCGACCTTGACCTCCGTCACGTCGCCTTCGCCCTGATAGACGTACTGCACGCGTCCCACATTGCCCCAAACCGGATCGTTCGGGTCGAAATCCTGCGTATACTTGGTACGGTAGCCCACCGAACTGTACGGCGTGAGGCTGAACCCGAGGCCGAGTTTCTTGGCGACCGGCATCTGGAACGCGATATCGTGGAAATTGAACGTATTATAGGCCGTGTTTTTGGACACATTGTCCACCTTCTGCGAATTGTAGTAATTCTGTCCCTCGAGGCCGAAACTGAAGAGGAAACTCTTTTGCGGGATGGTGCTGTACGCTGCAGGGTTGAGCAGATTGATTTTGCCCGGAGTGCCCATGGCCACCCCGACGCCGCCCATCGAGCGCATCTGCGTCGTACCGGGCGTATTGATCTCGCCGATGCCGTACATCGTATAGGGAGAGAATGCGTTAATACTGCTTGTCTGGGCCGATACGGCATAAGGAAGCATCACGGCTGCCGCGACAACCAGCTTAATCAAGGTGTTCTTCACTTGCATTGTGCTCTAAAATTCTATTCAATCCGCAAAAGACCAGATTACAATTTGCAAATATCGTATTTTTAATTCGTTTAACAAAGAATTTTGCATCCCCACCGGTAAAAATTACGCGCAAGCCGTCGATTTTCTCCCGCATGCGGGTGACGTAACCTTCTATTTCGAAGGCGATCCCGTTCATCACGCCCAGTTCGATGGCCTCTTCGGTCGTAAGCCCCGAGAGCCCTTCGCCCCCGGTCGCGGCACACAGCGGCAGCTTGGCCGTATAGTCATGCAGCGCCCTGAAACGCATCGTCACGCCCGGGGAGATGCAGCCGCCCCGGAACGTATTGTCGGCCGTCACCAGGTCTATGGTCACCGCCGTACCGAAATCGACGATCAGCACGTTCTCACCCGGATAGAGCACCGTCGCACCGACGGCTGCGGCCAGCCTGTCGCGCCCCAGCGTCTCGGGCGTAAGGTACGCGTTGCCGATGGGCACGGAGGTCTGGGAGGTGAACTCCAGCAGATAATCCACCCGCCGGCGGAGCATCGCCGCCACGTCATCGACCTCGCCGCGCGTCGACGCCACCACGGCGCGGCGCACGGGCCATTCGGAGAGCAGTTCTTCGAGCACCGACGGGTGCAACCGCTCCATGCAGCGCTGCGCGACAAGCTCCCCCTTGTCGAAAACCGCGAGTTTTACCAGGGTGTTCCCGAAATCTACGACTAAATTCAAAGCTGTTGCAGTGTTTTATACCCGTCCTCAATGTCTTTGACATTCCTAACGGTCATCGCCAGACGATTATTGTGCTGTTTGAGCACAAATCTGGCGGGATTTTGCGTGACCTTGCGGAGCAACTCCATAAAGGTATCGCTTTTGTAATAGGGCGAGTTCTGCTCGCCGACGAAGTGGAGGATCATCAGCCCGTTCTTGACCTTCACCCGCTCGATGCCGAGGCGGATCGCCTCCCAGCGCAGGCGCACGACGTTGAGCAGTTCCTGCGCTTCGCGCGGCAGGGGGCCGAAACGGTCTGCCAGGCGGCTCTCGAAGGCCTGCAACGCGGCTTCGTCCTTGGTCGAGTCGAGCTCGCGGTAGAGCTTCAGGCGTTCGGCCTGCTGTGCCACGTAGGCATCGGGCAGCCCGGCCTCGACCTCTATTTCGATGTGCGCGTCATCCACATAATGCATCTGCTCCACGACATCCTGCTCGGCGGCACCCAGACCCGCCACCTGCAAGCCTTCGGCCCGCAGCTCGGCGATCGCCTCGTTCATGATCTTCTGGTAGGTCTCGAAACCGATGTCGGCGATAAACCCGCTCTGCTCGGCACCCAGCAGGTTGCCCGCGCCGCGGATGTCGAGATCCTGCATCGCAATGTTGAACCCCGACCCCAGGTCGGAGAACTCCTCGATCGCCCGCAGGCGGCGCCGCGCATCGGACGACAGCATCTCCTCGGGCGGCGAGAGCAGGTAGCAGTAGGCTTTCTGGTTGCTGCGCCCCACGCGCCCGCGCAACTGGTGCAGGTCGCTCAGGCCGAAATTCTGGGCATTGTCGACAATGATCGTATTGGCATTGGGGATGTCGATGCCGTTCTCGATGATCGTGGTCGAAACGAGCACGTCGAACTCCCCGTATATAAAATCCATGATCAGCTTCTCGAGCTTCTCGGCCGGCATCTTGCCGTGTCCGACGGCCACGCGGGCCTTGGGGCATACGCGCGTGATAAGCCCTTGGATGGACATCAGGTCTTCGACGCGGTTATGGACGAAATAAACCTGGCCGCCGCGTGCGAGCTCGGCCTCGACGGCATCGCGGATGATCTCCTCGGAGAAGACATGCGACTCGGTGACGATCGGCTGGCGGTTAGGCGGCGGGGTCGAGATGACCGACAGGTCGCGCGAGCCCATGAGCGAAAATTGCAGCGTGCGCGGGATCGGCGTCGCCGTCAGGGTCAGCGTATCGACGTTGACGGCCATCTGCGTGAGTTTCTCCTTGGCCGCGACGCCGAACTTCTGTTCCTCGTCGATGATCAGCAGCCCCAGGTCACGGAATTTGATCTGCTTGCCCAGTATTTTATGGGTGCCGATCAGGATGTCGATACGCCCCGATTCGAGGTCGGCACGTATCTGCCCCGCCTCCTTGGCGGTCTTGGTGCGGTTGAGATACTCGACCCGCACGGGGAAATCGCGCAGGCGCTCCGAAAAGGAGCGGTAGTGTTGCAGGGCGAGGATCGTCGTCGGCACCAGCACCGCTACCTGCTTGCCGTCCACGGCAGCCTTGAACGCCGCGCGGATCGCCACCTCGGTCTTGCCGAAGCCCACGTCGCCGCAGACCAGCCTGTCCATCGGCTGGTCGGACTCCATGTCCTTCTTGACGGCCGCGACAGTCGTCTGCTGGTCGGGGGTGTCCTCCCACTGGAACGACGCCTCCAGCTCGTGCTGCAGGTAACTGTCGGGTGTGAATGCGAACCCTTTGCTGGCCTTGCGCTTGGCATAGAGGGCGATCAGCTCGCGCGAGATATCCTTGACGGCCTTCTTGGCGGCGTTCTTGAGTTTCTGCCATGCCCCGTTGCCGAGTTTATAGACCTTCGGAGGCTCGCCGTCGCCGGACTTGTAACGCGAAATGCGGTGGAGCGAATGGACGTTTACGAACAACACGTCGCCGTCCTTGTATACCAGCTTGATAGCCTCGTGCACCTTGCCGTTCTCGTTGATCTTCACCAGCCCGTCGAAACGCCCCACGCCGTGGTCGATATGCACCACATAGTCACCCGGGCGGAGCTGGTTCAGTTCGGCGACGGTCATCTGCTCGTCGCGCCGGATCTCGCCGTTGATGCGGTAGCGCTGGTAACGGTCGAAAATCTGGTGGTCGGTATAGAGGCACAGTTTCAGGTCGTTGTCCACGAACCCCTCGTGCAACGTAACGGAGAGCGACCGCACGGCGGCCTGCCCGCGCCCTATCTGGTGGAAGATGTTTTCGAGGCGTTCGACCTGCACCTTGTTCTCCGAGAGGATGTAGGTCGCATAGCCCCGCAGCGAATTGCGGATCATGTCGTCGGCCAGCATCTCGAAATTCTTATTGAACTTGGGCTGCGGGGCCGTGTCGAACACCACGGCCGCCGTGGCGGGGCGTTCCGGCAGGTTGTCGCGCAGCGCCACCACGCTGTTGCCGGCCATGTCGCGCAACAGCACGTTGCGGCTGGTCAGCAGGCGGTCGATCTGCCCGGGCTCCTCCATGTCCGCGAGCACCTTGCGGCGCAGGTCGTTGACACGGCGCAGCACGTAGTCGGCATCGTAGAACCAGCAGGTTGCCGAAGAACCCGCGAACTGCACGAACGACACCCGGGGTGCCTCGCCGGCATTGAGGTTGGGGACGATTTCCACCCGGTCGAGCTTGTCGGCCGAAAGCTGGCTCGAAATATTGAAACGGCGGATCGAGTCGACCTCGTCGCCGAAAAAGTCGATCCGGTAAGGCTTGCTTTCCGAATAGGAAAAGACATCGACGATACCTCCGCGCACGGAGTACTGCCCCGGTTCGTAGACGAAATCGACACGCGTGAAGTTCGCATCCGCAAGGGCATCTTCCAGCACGGCGATCGAAATCTTGTCGCCGAGCTTCACGGCAATCGTGTCGCGCTGCAACGTCGCGGCGTCGACGACCCGTTCGGCCAGCGCTTCGGGATAGGTGCAGACCACCAGGTATCCCTTCGTAAAGCCCCGCACGGCGTTCATCGCCGTGGTGCGCTGCACCACGCCCTGGGCATCCTCGGCGCCGTAGGCCGCCGAACGCTTGTAGGACGACGGGAAGAAATAGACCTGCTTCTCGTCCAGCAGATTGTAAAAATCGTTCAGCAGGTAGGCCGCGGCATCCCGGTCTTCGGCCACGAAGATATGCACGCCTCCCGTTTTCGCCACTGCCGCCGCCGCATAAAACGAAAGAGCACCGCCGACCAGCTCTTTCAGGTGGACGGTTGCGCGCTCCTTCTTATATTCGCGGCACAACTTCGGCAGGGCCTTCGACCCGGCGGCGAACTGCGCCAGCTGCTCGCTGGCAGTCATAGTGTTACTTGTTAATCAGGTCGTTATCCTTGTCGTCGTGGTAATGCACCTCGACGATGCCGAGGCTCTGGTCTTCGACGACACGCAGGCGGAGTTTGTATTTCCACTCCCAGCGGCGGCGCAGCGACCAGATGCCCTTCCGCAGGAAAGCAGCCACATAGGGGCTGACCACCAGCTTGATATACTTGTGTCCCCGATCTTGCGTGAGGAACGATATCTGGTTCTCGATCTTCTTGTCCAGCAGTACCGTAGGCTCGATCTTGCCCGTGCCGTTGCAGGTCGGGCAGACGTCCGAAACCTCCTCCACGGCCACGGGACGCACCCGCTGGCGGGTGATCTGCATCAGCCCGAACTTGGTGAGCGGCAGCACCGTATGCTTGGCCTTGTCGGTGGACATCAGCTTGACCATCTCGTCGAAGAGCGCCTGTTTGTTCTGCGCCTTGTGCAGGTCGATGAAATCGATGATGACAATGCCCCCCAAATCGCGCAGGCGCAGCTGGCGGGCGATCTCCTTCGCGGCCGCCAGGTTGACGTCCATGGCGGTCTGCTCCTGGTTGTCCTCGGCCTTGGTGCGGTTGCCCGAATTGACGTCGATGACGTTCATCGCCTCGGTGTGTTCGATGATCAAGTAGGCGCCGCGGCGCAGCGAGACGTACTTGGCGAAGAGCGACTTGATCTGCTTCGAGATGTCGAAGTTGTCGAAGATAGGGACGTTGCCCCGGTAAAGCTTGACGATCTTCTCCTTCTCGGGCTCGATCAGGCGGATGTAATTGCGGATGTCGTTGTACATCGCCTCGTCGTCGACGGCGATCTGCGAAAACGAGCCGTTGAGCGAATCGCGGATGATCGTATTGGCGCGGTTCATCTCGCTCATCAGCTGCGCGGGCGGCGTACTCTTCTTGATCGCGGCGCAGGTCTTGCGCCAGCGGTCGATCTGCGACTGGATGTCGTGCTCGATGTCCTCGTCCTTGGCCTCCATGGCCGCCGTGCGGATGATGACCCCGAAATTCTTGGGGAGCACCGCAGCCGCGATGCGCTTCAGGCGTTTCTTCTCGTCCGCCGAGCGGATCTTCTGCGAAAGGAACACCTTGGACGAAAAGGGCACCAGCACGACGTTGCGGCCGGCCAGCGAAATGTCGGAGGTCAGGCGGGGCCCCTTGGTCGAAATGGCCTCCTTGGCGATCTGCACCATGATGTTTTGCCCGACCTGAAGATAGTCGCCGATCTTGCCCGTCTTTTCGACGGGCGGTTCGAGCTTCATGCCCTCGACGCGCATTCCCCGCTTGCCGGGCTGCTGCGAAGCGACCAGCTTCTGCAACGAGGGAAACTGGCTTCCCAGGTCGAGGTAGTGGATAAAAGCGTCCTTTTCGTGCCCGATGTTTACGAAGGCTGCATTGAGCCCGGGCATTATCTTGCGTACTTTCCCGAGGTAGATATCCCCTACGGAAAAACCCGTCTGGCACTGCTCCTTGTTGAGTTCGACAAGCACCTTGTCCTCACACAGCGCAATGGAGATTTCTGTCGGGTTGACGTTAACGATTAATTCTCTGTTCATCTATATCGTGTGTCGCACCCCGGAAACGGGGTTGCGGAATACTGAAACCGGTTAGGCCGCATTTTGGTCTGAAGTGGCGGCGAACTCCAAAGGAAAATATTGTCCGGACACATCGGCCGGCAACATGGCGGGTAAGACAATACCCTGTTTTTTCGGCGGCACTGCGTCGCAATGCCTCTGCGGCAGCCTCATAACCTGCGTTGCAAGAGGGCCTGACGTCCGCAAACGGCTATCCGGGGATCTGCATTCCCCCCGGGGATACGGGCCCCGGCCGCAAAAAACCGCAGAAAATAGGTAAAGCTAAAAGAACCCGGGGTTCCTTTAGCTTTATCTATCGTTAGCACTAAGGTGCTACCCTACTTTTTCTTGTGGCGGTTCTTGCGCAGACGTTTTTTACGCTTGTGGGTAGCCATCTTGTGACGCTTATGCTTCTTTCCGTTTGGCATAGTCCTTAAATTTTAGAGGTTCTTTATTTATTGAATTATTTCACCTTCGCAGCGAAGCTCTTGGCGGGCTTGAAAGCGGGGATGTTATGTTCCGGAATGGTGATGGTCGTGTTCTTCGAGATATTGCGTGCGACTTTCTTTGCACGTTTCTTCACGATGAAACTGCCGAAGCCGCGGAGATACACGTTGTTCTTGTTGGTCAGAGAGGTCTTGATGCTATCCATGAAAGCTTCGACGATTGCCTGAACCTGCACCTTCTCAACGCCGGTGCTCTTAGCGATTTCGCTTACGATATCTGCCTTTGTCATAGTTTATATAGTATTAAATTATTAAGTTCGTGTGAAGACATTCGGACTGCAAATATACGCTTTATTTACATTTTAGCCAATAAACCGCAACTTTTTTTCATTATTTTTCCGGCAGTCCCCTACCAGCCACTAGAACAAGAGGATAACAAATATCGGGCAAAACTCGGCGGAAAATTAAAATATTATGTGCCAGGCAATTATATCCGGACGGCACACCGGAGCGAGCCGCGCGGAATAATCGCTCATAATCAATACATTAGCCACAAACCCGCCGAAACGGGAGGAGCCTTTTCCGGGCATCATTGCGCCCGAAGAGTCCCGGCACGGCCAACCCCCTCCCGGATGCCGGTGCGGCTGCCCGCCCGCGCCCGCCGGCATCCGGCATGCAGCCCTCCACACGAGCAGCGGAGGGGACGGCATCCTCGCCCCGCCCGGGTTCGAGCACCGATTCCCGGGGAAGGGCTCTCCGGCACGCCGCTGCAAGCCGTCCCGGAGGCGATTTACGCCCCGGAACCGCGGATAATATCCCGCCGACCCAATAAACGCCCGGTTTTTGCGTTTGATAATAAAATAACTAATTTTGCGAACTAAAATCCGATAACCGTATGGTCAAAATACTCTGGGTGGACGACGAGGTCGAACTCTTGAAGCCCCACGTCCTGTTCCTCAAACAGAAAGGCTACGAAGTCGACACCTGCAACAACGGCTACGACGCGATCGACATGGCGGCCGAAGGCGCCTACGACCTGATAATCCTCGACGAGATGATGCCCGGCATGACGGGGCTCGAGACCCTCCCCAAGATCAAGGAGGTGCGCCCCACGACGCCCGTCATCATGGTGACCAAGAGCGAGGAGGAGAACATCATGGACAAGGCCGTCGGCTCGAAGATCGCCGACTACCTCATCAAACCCGTCAACCCCAATCAGGTGCTGCTCTCGATCAAGAAGAACGTGCACCAGCAGCAGCTCGTCACCGAGCAGACCACGGCCGACTACCGGTCGGAATTCGGGCGTATCTCCTCGTCGCTGCAGATGGCCGAGACCTTTTCGGACTGGTGCTCGCTCTACCGCAAGCTCACCAACTGGGAGGTCGAGCTTTCGGAATCCACCGACCAGGGCATCAAGGAGGTGCTCACCTACCAGAAGACCGAGGCGAACCAGGAATTCTGCAAGTTCGTACGCCGCAACTACTACAACTGGATCAACAAGCGCTCGGACGACACCCCCGTGATGTCACACACGCTCATGCGCACCAACATCTTCCCGGTGGCGGACGAGAACCCGAAGACCACGCTGCTGCTGATCGACAACTTCCGCTACGACCAGTGGCGGTCGATCTCCTCGCTGCTGCGGGGCTACTACGACGTGGCGCTCGACGATTTCTACTGCGCCATCCTCCCCACGGCAACGCAATACGCCCGCAATGCCATCTTCGCCGGCCTGATGCCGCTGGCCATCGACAAGCTGATGCCCAACAAGTGGCTCAACGACAACGAGGAAGGCGGCAAGAACCAGTACGAGGAGGAGTTCCTCAAACGGCTGATGGCCCAGAACGGGAAGAACTGGAAATTCTCGTTCGACAAGCTCGTGCGCCCCGAACAGGGCCGCAGGCTGGTCGACAATATACAAAAAGTGTACGACGCCGATTTCTCGGTGATCATCTACAACTTCCTCGACATCCTCTCGCACGCCCGTACCGAGACCGACATCATCCGCGAGCTGACCGAGGACGACGCGGCATTCCGGTCGCTGACGCGCTCGTGGTTCGAGCACTCCGACCTCTACACCATCCTCAAGCTCCTCTCGGAGCGGGGGCACACGGTCGTGATCACCTCCGACCACGGCACCATCCGCGTGGACAACCCCGTCAAGGTGACGGGCGACCGCGAGACCTCGGCCAACCTGCGCTACAAGACGGGGCGCAACCTGGCCTACAACTCGCGCGACGTCTACGAGATCCTGAAACCCGAGGACGTACAGCTGCCGTCGAGCAACCTCACGTCGAGCTATATCTTCGCCTACAATTCGGATTTCCTGGTCTACAACAACGATGCGAACCGCCACATCCGCTATTACCGCAACACGTTCCAGCACGGCGGCATCTCGATGGAAGAAATGATCGTACCTTATATCGTCTTAAAACCCAAGCAGTAATATGAAAACGATCCACATCACCTCGCAGGACGAACTGCCGGACGTCGCCGAGGCGGTCATCGAAGCGCTCGGCCGCCGCACGGTAGTCGCACTGCGCGGAGAAATGGGCGCGGGCAAAACCACGCTGATCCGCGAGATCGCAGCCCAACTGGGCGCCACGGACACCGTAACCAGTCCTACGTTCGCCATCGTGAACCAGTACAAGGGCAAGGGCAACCGCCGTATCCATCATTTCGATTTCTACCGGATCAACGACATCCGCGAAGCCTATGATTTCGGTTACGAAGAGTATTTTTTCTCGGGCGACCTCTGCCTGGTCGAATGGCCCGAAAAGATCGAGCAGCTCCTGCCCGAGAACGTGATGACGGTGCGCATCACCGTCGACAGCGACACGGCACGCACGTTCGAAATCGACTGAAGCCCGGCCAACGCCCCGCGACACTACGACCATGGCAGACGGTTTCCGCATCGCATTCTGCATCGAATGCCATAAATACACCCCTGTCCTGCAGGAGTTGTGCCGACAGTTGCAGCACCCCGAAGCGGATATTTTCATCCATGTCGATGCGAAATCCGACATCGGGGATTTTGCGCCGCTGCGTCCCCTGGCACGTTTCATCCACCCGCGCAGCAAGGTGTACTGGGGCGAGTACGGCCAGATCGACTGCATGCTCAAACTGCTCCGGGCCACCTGTAACGGCGACTACCGCTACATCGCCATTCTCTCGGGCGACACCCTGCCGCTACGCCCCTGCGGGCAGATACACGATTTCCTCGAAGCGTGCTACCCGCGGCAGTTCGCGGACATGCAGCCCGAACTGCACATCACCGAGCTGACGCAGAAGATGCAGTGGTGCCACTACCCCGACAGGAACGATTGGATCGGGCACCTGCCGGGCTATTTCCGCAAAAGGCTCTACAAACGGCTGCGCCCCGGGGACAACCCCTATTTCAGGACATTGCCGCCGCTCGAAAAGGGTTCCAACTGGATCGTCGTCACCGACCGCTTCCGGGATTTTGTGTTCGATTATCTGCGCACCCACCCCGATTATATCCGCGCATTCAGACACTCGCACTGCGGCGACGAGATCTTTTTCCAGACCCTGATGGGCATTTCCGAATTCGCCGGTGCGAATACGCGCCGTCCCCTCGTCTTCACCCGATGGGTCGGAGAAGGGGCGCCCCATCCGGAAACATTCGGCACCAACGACCTGCCCCGGCTGCTGCAGGCACGGGACACGGCGGCGGAAGTTCCGTACCTCTTCGCCCGCAAGATCGCCGACGACCTGGACATCGCCCGCTACCGGGCGGCCTTCTTTCCCCGGCCGGAATAGCGCCGGTTTTGCGCGTCATGCAAAAAAACGCTATCTTTGCAGCGCCCGAAACCGCATCCGATTTCTGAAACACATTTCATACAAGTTTTACACACGCAATGCAAGAATATATCTCCAAGCAACAACAGGTTTTGCGTCCCGCGGAACAGATTTACGCGGTCATCAGCCGTTTCGACAACCTCACGCCCGCCCTTGCCGACAAGGTCGAGGAGTGGCAGGCTACCGAGGACAGTTGTTCGTTCAAGGCCAAAGGCTTCACCGTGAAACTCCGCATGGAGGAGCGCGAGCCGGGCAAATACGTCAAGGTCGTCGGCGACGACGGGGGCGTACCGATGGATTTCGCATTCTGGATCCAGTTGCAGGAAGTCTCCGCCGCGGACACCCGCCTGCGGCTGGTGCTGCGCATCGACCTGAACATGATGATGAAGATGATGATCGGCAACAAGCTGCAGGGGGCGCTGGATCAGATCGCCGAGGGGATCGCCCGGGCGATGAACGCCGCCCCGCAGGTCTGAACGGACGGCAAACAAAGTCCGGCACAGCCCCTGCAAATCGGGCACGGCTCCGCAGACACGATGCCCCGGGGCGATGATTCCGGGCGGAGGAGGGATGTTTGCGGCACAGGCCTGGGAACACGCAGCCAAAGGCGGTATGACGCCGTACCGCAGGCTCAGGCAAGGATCACGCAAGCATTCGTCGGCGCGACGCGCACACGAAAAACCTAATAAACGCACGCGATTATGAAACCGACAAGCTATCTATCAGCCCTTTTCCGGCCTTCGGCGCTTCCCGCCGGAGAGCGCCCGCCGTGCGACTTCAACCTGATCAGCCGCTATTTCTACAACTGCCCGGCGGAGGACGCCAGCCATACGATCGACGCCGAAACCACGGCCGACCTCGACCTCAACGCCGTATTCGAGCGCATCGACCGCACGACCTCGAAAGTCGGGCAGCAATGCCTTTATGCCCGCATACGCACGCTCCGGGGACAGGAGGATGCCGAGGCTTTCGGCCGCAGCACGGACTGTTTCTCCCGCAACGGGGAACTTGCGGCCAGCTGCACCGAATCCCTCTCCCGGCTCACCGACGAGGATGCCTACGGGCTGCAAAACCTGATTTTCGACACACCGGCCAAAGTCCGTTATTTCGCCTGGGTATACCCGCTCACCCTGCTCGCCGTGGCGACGCTGCTCGCCGCCCCGTTCTACCCGCTGTCGCTGCTGCTGTTCATGGCTATCTTCGCCGTGAACCTCTATATCCATTACAGCAACAAGCTCAATGTCTCGCTCTACGGCTCGGCCGTAAAACAACTTTCGCTGGCATTGCGCACAGCCCGGGAACTGGCTGTCGAAGAGGTGCCCGGCACGGAGGAGGCCACCGGACAAATCCGGCAGGTCGCCGAGGTCGAACGCCGCAGCCGCGTGGTCGGGACGCAGGGCGACTCCGCAAACGAGCTGGCCGCCATCGCATGGCTTTTCATCGAGCTGGCCAAAGTCGCCTTCAATATCGAGGTGATCCTCTTCCAGCGCTTTATCGGCAGCATCACGGCCCGGCGCGATGCGATCCACGGCATGTTCCGCTTCATCGGGGAGACCGATGCCGCAATCTCCGTCGCACGCCTGCGCAGCGAAACCCAGACCTGCCGCCCGCAGTTCGTCGACGGAAAATACCTGAAGGCCGAGCAGGTCGTACATCCGCTCATCGACGGCTGCGTGCCCAATACGCTCGTCCTCGACGGCACGGGGCTGCTGCTCACCGGCTCCAACATGTCGGGCAAGACGACCTTCATCCGCACGCTGGTGCTCAACGCCCTGACGGCCGAGACCCTCGACATATGCTTCGCCGGCTCCTATACGGCCCCGTACATGCGGCTGCTGAGCTCGATCCGCATTTCGGACGACATCGCCGAAGGCACGAGCTACTACCTGCAGGAGGTGCTGACCGTCAAACGCTTCCTCGAAGCTTCACAGGATTCCGTCCCCTGCCTGTTCGCCCTCGACGAGTTGTTCAAAGGGACGAACACCACCGAACGTATCGCCGCCGGGAAAGCCGTCCTCGCGCACCTCAACCGCGGCCCGCACATCGTGCTGGTATCGACGCACGACATCGAGCTGGCGGAGTTGCTCGACAGCGACGGCTACGAACTGCACCACTTCCGCGAAGAGGTGGTCGACGGGCGGCTGGTCTTCGACTACCAGCTGCACACGGGGCCGCTGACGACCCGCAACGCAATCCGCATCCTGGAACTGTACGACTATCCGCCCGAACTGATCGCCGAAGCCTATGCGGTGCAGGAACGGCTGCTGAAAAAACCGGAATGACAGCCAAACGACAAGCGGGAGCGCCGGCCTCTAAGGGCCGGCGCTCCCGCTTCAGATTTTCGGTTTCTGGAGCATCCGGATAACCAGCGACGCCCCGTAAATCAGCATTCCGTACATGACCGAGATAAAAAACACCTTGAAACCGCCGGCCAGCAACGTCGGCGAATACCACCCCTCCGGGTCAACGTCGGCGGACAGGAAATCGAAATTTCCCGCAAATACAAGGACACCGCACGGCTGCGGTTCGAGTCCCCTGCGGGCGAATAACGCCCCGCAACCCGCGAACGGGAATTATTGCCAACACATCCGGCAGTGCGGCCATTTCCCCGACGGCATAAAACCCCGATATTTGCATTACGGGAACAATGAGCCGGAGAAGGCCACATGCCACCGGGAAACTTAAAACAGGGAAAGTTATGAAACAATATGATGCCGTCATCATCGGCTTCGGCAAAGCGGGCAAGACCCTCGCCGCCGAACTGGCCGCACACGATTGGAGCGTCGCGATGGTCGAACGCTCGGACAAAATGTACGGGGGAACCTGTATCAACATCGGCTGCATACCGACCAAAGCCCTGATCCACAGTGCCGGGCTCGCAGCCGCAGGGCACCCGCTGACCTTCGGGCAGCGGCGGGACTATTACAGGGAGTCCGTCGCCTCGAAAACGGCGCTGGTCGACCTGTTGCGGGACAAGAATTACCACAAGCTGGCCGACAACGCCCGTATCGACGTCTACACGGGCGAAGGCAGTTTCGCCTCCCCGGAAACCGTCGCCGTGAAAACCACCCAAGGGACGCAGCAGATCGGCGGCAAATACATCGTCATCAACACCGGCGCCGAGACGGTAATCCCGCCCATCGAAGGCATCGCGCAGAGCAGGCGGGTCTATACCAGCACCTCGATCATGGAGCTCGAAGAGCTGCCGCAGCACCTGGTAATCGTGGGCGGCGGATACATCGGGCTGGAATTCGCCTCGATGTACGCCTCATTCGGATCGAAAGTCACCGTGCTCGAAGGGTTTGCGGAGCTGATCCCGCGCGAAGACCGCGACATTGCGGCCGCCGTACGGGAGGCGCTGGAAAAAAAGGGCATCGAATTCCGCATAGGCGCGCGGGTCGAATCGGTGAGCGACACCGCCGGGGGCGTCAGGGTCGCCGTGGCCGACACACAGACAGGCGGAAAATACGAAATCGACGGGGACGCCGTGCTGCTCGCCACGGGACGCCGCCCCGCCACCGCAGGGCTGAACCTCGAGGCCGCCGGGATCGAAACCGACGACCGGGGTGCCGTCAGGGTCGACGCACACCTGCGCACGACGGCTCCCCGTGTCTTCGCCGCAGGCGACGTGACGGGCGGGCTGCAATTCACCTATGTTTCGCTGGACGACTTCCGGATCATACGCGACGTGCTGCTGGGCGACGGAGCCCGCACCACGGCCAACCGGGGCCCCGTTCCCTATTCGGTCTTCATCGAACCGACGCTCTCGCATGTGGGCATGCACGAAGAGGAGGCACGCAAGGCCGGGCGCGACATCCGCGTCAACAGGATCGCCGTCGCGGCATTCCCGCGTTCGCGGATACTGGGTTCGACGGAGGGTGTGCTCAAAGCCGTCATCGACGCCAAGACCGACGAGATACTGGGGTGCACGCTCTTCGGAGCCGAATCGGGCGAAGTCATCAACACCGTCGCCACAGCCATGAAGCACGGCGTCACGGCACACGACCTGAGCAATTCGATCTACACCCATCCGAGCATGAGCGAATCGCTCAACGACCTGTTCGCCTGACGGGAACCGGTACGGGCTCCGCCGGGCATCGCCGGATAAGTATCAGGGAAAAGATCTGGGGAAGGTCAGGGGAAGGCTCCGAAGAGAAAGCCACGGGGGAGGGCGGGGAAACACACCGGTTACGCCGGCCAGAAAAGACGGCCGGAACGACCCGGCGTCACCCCAACCCCTATGATCGCCGCCGCGCTACTTTCCCATCGCCGCCACCACGCAGCGGATCGTCGGGAAAGCATCCCGCAGGTTGCGGGTGACCTCCGCGGGCGTACACCACACCACCTGCTCAATCCCCTCTTCGGCCTGAGGCACAAGCCGGGCACAGGATGCCGTATGCAGCTCGTACCAGTGGGTGCGTTTCAGCTCCCAGCGTTCGGTCTTGGGGAAATAATAGGCATGCAGCGTATCGCACAGGGGTCGCACCACCCCGGCGCGGACACCCGTCTCCTCCTCGATCTCGCGGGCCGCGCACTCCTCGATCCGCTCGCCGCATTCGAGGTGCCCCTTGGGCAAGTCCCAGCGGCCGTTGCGGCGGATCATCAGCCATTGGCCGCAATCGTTGACCACCACGCCGCCCGCCGCCTCTATAAGCGCGAACTCCGCGGCAAAGGCCCCGAACGCCGCCCCGGGATCGGGCGTGACGACAGCCGCCTTGTTGTACGATTCGAGAATTTTCGTTACCTTCGCTCGTGATATGCCGCCGTCCGGTGCGGGCGTCACGGCATACCATCCCTCGCCAGGGGTCTTCGCAGTGAAAACCACGGCTTTATCTGCAAAATATACGGTATAGTCCATGCTGGCTCGATTTGAACGCGAAAATACGAATAATATAGAAGAAACCCCGACCAAAATGAAAAAATTACTCCTTTTTATGGCTATTGCAGCTGTGGGACTGGGCGCATGCGACGACAGGCGCCCGCAACCGCTTACGATCGACAACGCCCTGACGGCCGACGAAATCGCCGCAGGCAGGCTCACCCCCGAGGTGATGTGGAAAATGAGCCGTGCAGGCTCCTCGTCGCTCTCGCCCGACGGCAAGACGCTCCTCTATGCGCAAACCGACTACAACATGGCCCAAAACCGCGGCGTGACGACCATCTGGGTGCAGGATATGGCATCGGGCGCCGTGACGCGCCTTACCGACACGGCGTCGAACAACGCCGATCCCAAGTGGAGTGCCGACGGGCGGAAAATCTATTTCCTGTCGGATCGCAGCGGCTCGATGCAGGTGTGGCGGATGAACGCCGCTGGCGGCGACGCGACCCAGGTTACGGGCAGCGGCGGGGGCGAGGGTGTCCCCGACGTCGAAGGATTCGGTGTCAGCCCCGATGAAAAGCACATCTGGTGGGTACAGGCCGTGCAGACGGCGCGGCGCAAATCGTCGGACGTATACAAGGACATGGACAAGTCGAAGGCCCGCATCTACGACGACCTGATGGCCCGCCACTGGGACTACTGGGACGAAGGCTCCTACCGCCATATCTTCATCGGCGAACTGGGCAAGGGCCTCGTGACGGGAGGCACGGACATCATGCCCGATGCACAGTGGGACGCCCCGCTGGCGCCCTATTTCGACATGGCCGAAATCGCCTGGAACAACGCCGGAACGATGCTGGCCTATACCTGCAAGCCGCTCACCGGCACAGAATACGCCGTTTCGACCGACTCGGACATCTTCGTCTATGTGCTCGAAAGCGGCGTGACGCAGAACATCTGCAAGCCGGTCAATGTCAATACCGGGGAGCCCGTCGCAAGCGACAAGGCCGTCATGGCCGGTTACGACAAATACCCCGTATGGTCGCCCGATGACACGAAAATCGCCTTCCTTTCACAGCGCCGCGCAGGCAACGAGTCGGACAAGGCACGCCTGTTCCTCTACGACTGCCGGACGGGCGAGATGCAGGATCTGACGGAGGATTTCGACTACAACGCCATGAACGTCGTCTGGGAGGGCAACGACCGCATCTGGTTCATCGCACCGATCGAGGCGACACACCAGATCTGCCGCATCTCACCCTCCGTAGGCGAGGTAGAGGTGGTAACCCGCGGCGACCACGACATCAACGCCTTCTCGATGGCCGGCGATAGGATCGTCGCCGAAATGTGCACGATCTCGATGGCCACCGAGTTCTTCGGCGTCGACCCCGCCGACGGCACGCTGACGCAGCTTTCGGCCATCAACAAACCGGTTTACGACAACATCAGGATGGGCGAGGTGCAGAAACGCTGGGTGAAGACCACCGACGGCAAGCAGATGCTGACGTGGGTGATCCTGCCGCCCGATTTCGACCCGGCCAAGAAGTACCCCACCCTGCTTTACTGCCAGGGCGGCCCGCAAAGCGTCGTGTCGCAGTTCTGGAGCTACCGCTGGAATTTCCAGCTGATGGCCGCACAGGGCTACGTCGTCGTGGCGCCCAACCGCCGCGGCCTGCCCTCGTTCGGGCAGGAGTGGCTCGACCAGATATCGGGCGACTACGCAGGGCAGAACATCTGCGACTACCTCTCGGCCATCGACGACGTGGCCGGGGAGCCGTGGGCCGACGAAACCCGCATGGGCTGCGTCGGGGCATCGTACGGCGGCTACTCGGTATTCTTCCTGGCCGGCTGCCACGAAAAGCGTTTCAAGGCGTTCATCGCCCACTGCGGCATCTTCAACTTCGAGTCGATGTACGGTGAGACCGAAGAACTGTTCTTCATCAACAACGACTACGGAGGCCCCTATTGGGATCGGTCGAACCAGGTCGCACAGCGCTCCTACGCCAATTCGCCGCACAAATTCGTCGACAAATGGGATACG